>Ga0180431_10000351_pt1 | contig 66369 bp, 55 predicted proteins | sample SS_ome_11_FD_132459 | JGI IMG/M metagenome (GOLD analysis project Ga0180431, IMG submission 132459) | Hypersaline lake sediment archaeal communities from the Salton Sea, California, USA - SS_1_MS_1 metaG | ecosystem: Environmental > Aquatic > Non-marine Saline and Alkaline > Hypersaline >...
AAATTCAGATCCCGGTTGACAAACAGGACTCACGAACTTATTTTTCAATTAGGGTTCAATCACATGAAGACATCATCCCGCTTAACGCGGGATGGTTCCGGGCCGGAATGGTCAGCGGAACGTACGGTAGAAAGAGGAGTCGAATGTGGCTCCTCTTTTTTTTTACTTCATGTCGTTTAATAATCTTCAATCCATAAAGTCAAAATGGGGGAACATGAAAAACGGGGTAAGCGTCATTGCATTATTCATTCTGCTTTGTCTCGTCTTCGGTTGCCGTGATGACATCGAAGAGAAACCAGGTTATGCGGCAAACAACCAAACCGATGCGGAAGCCCTCAAAGCATGGTATCACCAAAAAACGATGACAACCAATGCGGGAGATGTCGAGGGATTGAGAATCCTGTTTACAGAGGATGTGGTTTTCATGCCGCCGGGAGGACCGCTTTTTCAAGGCTGGGGAACCTATCGGGAATGGGCGGTTCCCTATTTCCATGCCTATGATATCGAAGAACAAATCTCATATGAAGAGATTGAAATCTTCGGGGACCGAGCCTATATGCGCACGTCTTATACGATGCGGTCGACTCCCAAGGCGGGAGGGAATCCGATAACGGCAGAAGGGAAAGCCATCTGGTTGTTTGGAAGACAAGGGGACGGTTCCTGGAAAGGCACTCACTGCATCTGGAACGAAAACGGCGGCCCTCCGGCGGACGGCGGCTGAGAATAAGGCCCGACCGAATCCTCCCGGGAAGGCGCCGGGGTTTTCAGCGGGCTCAATCCCGACTATTCGGATAGGGAATTTCAGGCCCGACCCCAAACGATGGACACTTTTATTCCGGTTCGCCCTGGCGGTAGATACGATAGGTCGGATAGGCCAGCTCCACGTCCGGCTCCTTGCCGAACCGATCCAGCACTTCACAACAGATCTCATTCTCAGTCGAACGCCGGCGGCGGGCGTCCGTCAAATAGCGCAGCGTCAACTCCACACCGAAGTCCACGATTCGAGTCCAGACGATGGGAGTGAGTTTTCCGTAATGGATAAGAACTTTGTGCGACATGCGCTGGATTTTCCGCCTTGCCTGCTCGCCCAGGTCCAGTTTCTCCATCGAGGCGATTTCGTCGATGATCCGTCGGGCTTTTTTCCAATCGCTCTCGAAGGTGATGGTGATTTTGATCTCGTGCCAGACATACTCGAATCCTCGGGTGTAATTGAAGATCGGTTCGGTGAAAACTTTGTTGTTGGGGCAGTTCACCACCCGCCCGGTGCTCTGATCCGCGTCCACCCAATTGCCGATCTCCAGCAGAGACGTGTAAAACAGCCGGATGTCGATAACGTCGCCCTTGACCGATCCGATCTCCACCCGATCGCCGGTTTCATAGGGGCGACGGACCAGCAGCAGCAGCCACCCCGCTATGGACAAGACCGGCTGGTGGAGCGCCAGGGTCAGGCCCGCCCCGACGATCCCGAAGATCGTAACCAGGTTTGGACCGGCCTGCGCCCAGATAACGATGACAACCACCATGGCTAAAAATGTTATGAGATAGACGGTATTCTTGCGGGCGGAATGCCGGCGCTTGAGGTTTTCGACCCTCCGGTTTATGAAGCGCACGATCAGCTGGGTCAGGACAACGGCCAGAGCAATAATCAGGAATGAGTAAAGTGCCTTCTGCGCGATAGGAGACCGCAAAAAATCCAATATATCCATGTCCGATTTATAACACAGGCTGGAAAATCCTGTCAATCAGGGCGCGGAATGATAGCCAGCACGCATGCGGAGCAAAGAGAGATCCGATCGCAGCCCATCGCCTCCTAAATCCGATATTAGAATCGAGCGGATTTCGTGATATTGTGGTCGTAGTTATTGAAAATTGGGGAAAATAAGCGCTTTCGGCAGTGAGGGCCTACTCGGCCCAATCAGAATCAAGATGTCAGTGAAGGATCATGATGCCAAAGGTGAGAACCTCGAAGCTCGCACAAAAAGGGATTTTTTCAACCATTTTTCCTCCAGCGTCTATCAAAAGGAGAAATGAATGAAACCATTATTGGCTTCCTTATTAGCGCTGACAATTCTTAGCTTTGGAATACCCGCGGCCGGACAGGGACAGGAGGGGATCTGGCCTACCACGGCCAAGATCGACCCTTTGAAAAAGAAAATCTTTTTCTCCGAACAGATCGACATTATCTTGACGGACATCCGGGGCCCCGATGGGAGACTGTCAAAGCCTGAATTTTTGATCCATGTCCAGCCGAAACATGGAAGTATTTCCAACGGTCAATATTCACCGCTGTCCATATCAGGCGCAGGTAAAGATTTCCCCGTTGGTTCCGGCACGATTGAAGTCCACTACGCTTCACCATCCGATGCTTCAATTGAAAAAGATCTGATAACCATTTCCGCTGTAATCACCTCGGCTTATTGGGAGCAGGAAGATGATCCTAGCGACTTTCCGACATTAAATAAAATCGGTGAAGTGGAAATCGAGATCATACGATTCAACTATGCACGGATCATCTATACGGAAACCAAAAACGTCGAATACCCCAATCAAAAGGAATCAAAGGAAGTGCAGGTGATAACATGCGTGTCATTTCATCCGGTGTTCGGACAGCAGCATCATGTCGACCGCGTCAGAGTGATGTCCTGGCATGGCGCTCACACCTATGAGGGCAATGACCGGGATAGATCCGCCACATTAACCCACGCGGAAGTCGAAGAGCCGGCGCCCCTGATTGTTTTTCACAGAGATGAAAAAAACGAGATCCATGCGATAACTCTCCCCTAATTATTCACCAGCCTGGAATGGACTCCCGCAGATGCTTTCAAGAGCCCGGAAAAGATTCTCATCGGGCCCGTGAACGACTACCCGAAATCCGAGAATAAGGACCTGGATAAACTCGTGAAGGAATTGAGACCTGAGAAAAGGGGCCTGCCGAATTTAAAGAACATCAACGAGCTCATGAAGTCGACATATCAAATGCTCTATCACCCTGATTTCAAAGTGATGAATCGATTCAGCAAAACTCATTTATGCGGAGAAGCGGCATGGGAAGAATCAAGCGAACATATCTTCCACCGCAAAAGGTATACTTGGGAGGTCCGTCTCAAGCCCTAGGTCCTACCCCATGCTTAAGGTCACCCAATGGGTAAAATGGCACTCTCCCATTATATGGGTTGACAAAAACCCCGTTTTCAGGGAAAATGGTTTTGTATTAATGAACAAGTGCAAGTTTATGAGATCCCGTTAAGATTTGAGTAACCTATCCCACTTTAAGATCCGATAACCCTCATCAATCACCAACGTCCAATTTTTTCCACCGTCATGATGAAAAGCAGCAAACCGGATCAAAGTGTAAAGGCCGAAAAAAAATTCTTTGCCCGAATGATGGATGATGCGTTCGATGAAGCCGCCTGTCGGTTCAGTTCCCTCAATTCCATTTTCGATCAGAGAAAAAAATTAAATTAAAAGGAAGAAAGAATGCAAGGTAGCAAACTCTATGTTGGAAATTTCAGTTACTCCGTAACCAAAGAAGATCTGGAGGAACTGTTCGCCAATTATGAAGTAAGAGAGATCAAGGTTATCGAGGGCAAAGGTTTTGGATTTGTCGAATTGGCGAGCCCCGCAGAAGCGGAAAAAGCCAAAGAGGCGCTCAACGGAAAAGATTACACCGGACGCACTCTTCGCGTAGACGAAGCCCGGCCCCAGAGCAACCGCTCTTTCGATAACAGAAGAGGCGGCGGCGGCGGCGGTTTTAACCGGTACTAAACCGTAACCGAATCGGTTTTTCAAGCTTATAAACAGATCCATCGCGACGAGCCGCCTTTAATCCACGATCGGATGGGCGGTTGGTGGACAACGGGGAGGAGTCTTTTTTCCCTGCTGATCGGTGACCTGACGGATTCCGCCGCAATACCGAGATCCCCGACATAAGCCGGACAGGGGTTTTACGCCCGATGATATGGATCGAATTCAGGATTCTATACACTTCTATTTAAGAGCATGGGGAGGACCCGCTCCCGGAGCCGTCCACCCATGCTCGATAATCTAGCCCCTTCTCACGGCAAATCCTGACGTTTAACGATTGCGTTTTTCGATCTCATGTGAGATAAAGGAATTGTTATCAGGGGATATTATGAAGGCAAAACATATCAAAGAACTGGTCATTGGAGACCTGAAAGCTAAGGTCCCGATCATACAAGGGGGAATGGGCGTCGGGATATCCCTTTCAGGGCTGGCATCCGCCGTTGCCAACGAGGGAGGGATCGGTGTTATCGCCACGGCCGGGATCGGAAGGTTCGAACCTGATTTCTTTTCCGACTTCCTGGAAGCGAATAAAAGGGCGCTCAAGAAGGAAATCAGAAAAGCCCGGGAATTGACCAAGGGAATTTTAGGCGTGAATATCATGGTGGCGCTTTCAAATTTTTCCGATATGGTGAAGACCGCGGTGGAGGAACAAATCGACATCATCTTCGCCGGAGCCGGACTTCCTCTTGATCTTCCGCGTTATATAAAAGGGATCAAAGGCCCCAAACTGGTGCCGATCGTGGCCTCGGGAAGAGCCGCCAGGATTATCTGCCGGAAGTGGTGGGATAAATACAACCGTCTTCCCGATGCGCTCGTCGTTGAAGGACCCGAAGCGGGAGGCCATCTCGGATTCAAGCCTGAAAACATCGCCGCTCCCGAGTATTCGCTGGAAAATCTCGTAACCGAAGTCATCAAAGAGGTCCGCGGCTTTGAAGAGAAGCACGACAGGAAGATCCCCGTGATCCCCGCCGGCGGCATCTACGACGGTGAAGACATACACAGGTTTCTGCGTTCCGGCGCGGCCGGAGTTCAAATGGCGACGCGCTTTGTCACCACCCATGAATGCGATGCAAGTCTAAAATTCAAGCAGGCCTACATCGATTCCCGAAAAGAAGATATCGTCATCATCAAAAGCCCCGTGGGTTTGCCGGGGAGAGCGATCAAAAACCGCTTTATCGAGGACGTCAATGAAGGGAAGAGGAAACCCTTCAAATGTCCTTTCCACTGTATCATCACATGCGATTACAAAAAGAGTCCCTACTGCATCGCGCATGCGCTTATCAATGCTCAGAAAGGCTTTTTCAAAAACGGTTTCGCATTTGCAGGCACAAACGCCTATCGATCGAGAAAGATCATTTCAACCCGGGAATTGATCCGGTCACTGTTGAAGGAATATAAAACAGCCGCCCAAAAAAGGCAGAAACGGTTTGAATCCAAATCGGCGGCACGACGGGATGGAAGTTGATAAACGCGACGGGACAGGCTTAATCCCGGCCGGGGATTTCTTCAAATCAATCTCTTTCCCTTGCCGGCATTGATCCGGCCGGCGAATCCCGTCGTCATCCCCATATACTCAAAGAGCTCTCCAAACCGATTGTTCAGGGGGAAACCCCAAAATGCCGCTTCGATTCCCCGCTGAAAACGGGTATACTATTTAAAATAAAATACCGGATACGTCATTCATTATTGAAAGGATAGGGATCTAACCGTATGAAATCAGATAGTGAGGTTGTATGACTCCGGAGGGTAAACCATGAAAAAAATCGCTTGCTTCTGTATTGGAATCATTCTGGTGTTGGGACTGCTTACCCCGGCTGCCGCTCAAAAAAAAGAAGCCGAGGCCAAGATCGTCACCATCGCAAACGACAAGAAGCCGTCACCCGCGAAAGGAGAGGCGACGCGCCTGGTGCTTACCGAAGACTATGCCGTCGGAGACAGTGAAAAAGAAGAAGAGATGATTGCTCAACTTACCTTTTTCGCGGTGGACGAAGACGACAACCTGTACGCCCTGGACATAAAGGGACACGGCATCAAGGTTTTCGACTCTTCGGGAACATATGTCCGTACCATCGGCAGTCAAGGTCAGGGTCCGGGAGAGCTCAATATGCCCGCCGGAATTCAGATCACGCCCGAAAACGAGTTGATGATCGAGGACGTCATGAACCGGCGGCTGTCCTATTTCACGCTGTCCGGAGAATTCATCAAAACCGTGTCGGTGGCGGACAAGACTTCCCTCATCAATCTTTTCCTGGATAAGGATGGCAGCGCCGTGGGACGGGAGCTGGTGCTCGATGAGGAAAAGATGTTCTGGGAAATCCGAAAATACAATCGGGAACTCAAGCCGCTTTTCACCCTCGACAAAGTCGAATTCCAAAATCCGATGCAGGGCAAGAAGCTCAATCCTTTCAGCTTCACCATGGTCGTCCAATTCGATGAAGCCGGCGGCATCTACTTCGGCAAGGCGGACGACTACACGATCCAAGTCTACAATCCCGACGGAACGCTGACCAAAAGCATCCGGAAGAAATACGACAAGGTCAAATTGACCCAGGAAGACCAAGACAGGATGCTGGCGGAGATCCCTGATATGGCGGTCGGAATCAATATCAAGGAGATGTTTGAATTCCCCGATGCTTTTCCTCCCTATGAATCCTTCACCTTGACTGAAGAGGGGCGGATTGTCGTCAAGACCTATGAGAAGGGCCCCGTCGAAGGTGAGTCTATCCTCGACGTCTTCGACCGGGACGGAAAATACATCGCCCGCTTTGCAACCACCGCAAATCCCCGCCTCTGGAAAAACGGCAAGCTCTACTCCATTGAGGATACCAATGAAGGCTTCAAGGTCATCAAGCGCTACTCCGTCTCCTGGCAAAAATGAAAGCACGAAGGAAAGGATTCGAAGCCGGGAGCAAACGAATTCTATTATCATATTAAGTGTTCATTCACGAAAACTCAGCTGAGAACGGACTGCCGAGCCAACGGTACATGGCGAACACGGATTGACAGGCCCTTTTTCCCTATGATACGCTGACGGAGATTGCCGATAAAACAAGGGATGTGTGGATTATCTTGTCGCAGTATGTTGCCGCAAATACTGATATCCACCGCTATACCCCCGGACCCACTGCGCACAACCAATTGAGGAGGTTTTGAATGAGGAAGCAGCCCAAAGGCGCTCTTTTTCGATTGGTCCTCGCCGCTGCGCTCTTCAGCCTTTTTCTGGGATTGACCACCGATGAAGAGGGAGCGAACTCATGTGCCGACGGGCACGACAGCGGAACCCTCACTTTAGTCAATGCGACTCAGTATAACGCGATTGTCAATTTGGCCGGGCCGATCGCTTCCACGGAATTCATCCCTCCGGGAGAAAGCATTTCGCTCAAAACACGGGCCGGTTTTTACCACTGGGCGGCAAGTTTCGGGGCCGGGCCGTTTCCGCTTACGGATTGGGAAGTCGATGCCGGTGTCGTTACGGTAAAAAAAGACGAAATCAGCACCGTCACCATAAAAAAAAGTAAAAACAACTAAATCCCTTCCCCGATTCGATATTCCCGCTTGTACCGGCGGCCGCGCCGCGCATCGGCTTAACCCCCGTTGCTTCCCCCTCCATGGAAAGGTTCACCCCCGCTTAGGAATTATTTTAAAAAAAATGTTTCAAACGCTTGCTTTATGAACATATGTTCATTATAATTATTTTGAACATAAGTTCATTATTAAAGGTTACCGATGTCCAGACCGCAAAAAGAAAGAAGAGTTCAAGAGCCCCCGAAGATCCAGGGCATGAAGCCCGTCGGGGTTCCGGCGATGCTGCTGGAACGCGTCCTGCTTTCCCTGGATGAATACGAAGCCGTAAGACTGGCCGATTACGAAGGCAGGGATCATCTGGAGGCGGCCGGGATCATGGGGATCTCACGCCCGACCTTCACGAGGCTGATCGAAAAAGCCCGAAGGAAAATGGCGGAATCGATCGTCGCCGTCAAGGAGCTGGTTATCGAGGGCGGCAACTACAGCTTCGCCACCCAGCTCCTTAGATGCATCGACTGCAATGAATTGACCCGATACGACCAGCCGCAGAACATGACCGAGTCCTGTTCTTCATGCGGGTCCACAAATGTCATTCACCTGAACGAATGGTTCCGCGGCGGGAGAGGACGGGGACGCGGCGGACATGGTGGACGCGGAAGAAGAGGCGGCTGGTGACCAAGGAAAGGAGGTGCCGATATGCCCAGAGGTGATGGTACCGGACCGGCTGGAGGAAACAGGCCGGGAAGAGGCGCAGGCTTTGGGCGCAGAGGTATTTCAGCCGGGAACGGCGGAAACTGCGTCTGCCCTCAGTGCGGTTTTCAGAAAAAGCACATTCAGGGGCAGCCGTGCAATCGGACGATGTGTCCGCGGTGCGGCGTCCCGATGATCGTCGAAAGATAAACATGATGAAATCTTGGAACATCACTTTTTGCTCTCGACGATCCTTTAAATAAAACAGGCATCACTAAAGGAGGTTAACATGCCGGCAGGAGATAGAACAGGACCGAACGGAATGGGTCCCAGAACGGGAAGAGCGGCCGGGTACTGCTCCGGATACGCCGCTCCGGGATACGCCAATCGCGGTTTCGGCGGAGGCTTCGGCTTCGGCCGGGGTATGGGAAGAGGATACGGCCGAGGATTCGGCGCCGGTTTCAGAGGCAGAGGCTTCGCCGCTCCCTACGCCGCGCCCTATGCCCCCCCCGTGGGTTATGCGCCCGCGGCATACCCCACACGCGAGCAGGAACTGGAAATGCTCAAAAGCCAGGCGGTCGATCTTGAGCAAGGTCTCAAGGAAATCAACCAACGCATCAGCGAGTTGAAATCGACCCCCAAGGAAAAGTAGATCAAGTTTCTTTTTGTATTTCCATGAATCGGGCCGCCGGCATTGCCGGCGGCTCACTTAAAACGGAACGGACCGAACAGATCGGACGACACCACCCGGTGCCCACGCAGTTTGTACCGTTAGCAACAAACGACTTACCCCATTGAGGAGAGAAACAATATGAATATAACCATCGCCAGCGGAAAAGGGGGGACGGGAAAGACGACATTCGCGGTGAATCTGGCCTATGCCCTGGCTTCAAGAGGAGACCGCATCAGACTTCTTGACTGCGACGTCGAAGAACCCAATGACCATCTCTTCGTCAAACCGACATACACGGAGACGAAGACGGTGACCGCCATGAAGCCGGTCTGGGATCCGGCAAAGTGCACGGGATGCGGGAAATGCGCCGAAGCCTGCGGTTACAACGCCATCGCCGTCGTCAAAGGCAAGGTTCTGATCTTCAACGAGCTGTGCCATTCATGCGGCGTCTGTTCCTTTGTATGCCCCGAGAACGCGTTGACGGAGAGACCGCAGCCGATCGGAGAAGTTCAGGCCACGAATAAAGGCCCCTTCTTTTTCGCTCACGGCCTGCTCAATATCGGAGAAGCGCTGGCGCCTAATGTGGTTCACGCCGTCAAAGAATATCTGGATCCGGAAGCGTTCAATATCATCGACGCTTCGCCGGGAACCGCCTGCCCGGTCGTAGAGGCCGTGGACGGCGCGGATGCGGTCGTGCTGGTCACGGAGCCGACGCCTTTCGGGCTGCACGACCTCAAACTGGCCGTAGGGCTAGCGCTGAAAAAAGAGGTGCCGACCGGCATCCTGGTCAACCGTTCCGACGGGAAAGACCTGATCATCGCGCAATACGCCGAAAGCATCGGCCTTCCGGTCATCGGCAGGATTCCCTTCAAACGTGAATACGCCGAAACATATTCAAGCGGCGGAATCCTTACGGAAACATATCCTGAATTCAAAGAAAACTTGCTGTCGATCATCGACCGGATCATCGCCTTGAAAAACATGGATGTTCCGCCGGTGCCCGAAGAAGAGTTCTTTACAGTGGAGGATGATTCCCCTCTGCCATTCCGCAAAGGCGGCTCCTCCGATTTCAAGGAGATCACGATCATCAGCGGCAAGGGAGGAACCGGCAAAACCACGGTGGCTGCCGCTCTGGCCCAGCTCGTGGATTCCAAGGTTCTGTCCGACAACGACGTGGACGCCGCCGACCTTCATCTGCTTTTGAAGCCCGTGGTTCGGGAAAGCCATGAGTTTTCCGGCGGGGTCACGGCATTGATCGATCCGGATAAATGCACCGCTTGCGGGCTGTGCGCCGAATCCTGCCATTTCAATGCGATCCGCTTCGACGGACCGGCTAACGACATGCAGGAAAAGACCTACCGTATCGACGACCTGGCCTGCGAAGGGTGCGGATTATGCCCGCTCGTCTGTCCGGTTCAAGCCATCTCCAGCGAAGCGGTCACCAACGGACGCTGGTTCGTCTCCGCAACCGATTTCGGACCCATGGTACATGCCCGGCTCGGAATCGCGGAAGAAAATTCCGGAAAGCTGGTCACGAAAGTCCGCAGCCGCGCGGCGGAGCTGGCGCGTTCGCTCAAATTGAATGCGATTCTGGCGGACGGGCCTCCGGGAACAGGCTGCCCCGTGATCGCCTCGGTCACGGGCACTGACTTGGTTCTTATCATAACAGAACCCACGGTCTCGGGCGTTCATGACCTGGAACGGGTGCTGCGGTTGACGGAACATTTCCGCGTTCCCGCCAAGGTCATCATCAACAAATCCGATTTGAATGAAAATCAAGCGGCCCGCATTGAAGACCTGGCGGAGGAATTCGGATCGGAAGTCATTGCCAAAATCCCGTTTGACCGCCATGTCAATGAAGCCCTGATGGCGGGAAAAACGGTTATCGAATACGGCAAGGGACCGGCTTGCGACGCCATCCGGTCAAGCTGGGATATCATAAAGAATTTGTTACCATCAAAGGAGAAATCATCATGAAAATAGCCATATCATCCACAGGAACGAACCTCGACGACTCCGTCGAAATGCGCTTCGGGCGCTGTGCTTACTTTCTAATCGTGGATCCGAAAACCATGGAGTTCGAAGCCATCCAAAATCCCAACATCGCAGTCGGCGGAGGCGCCGGCATCCAATCGGCGCAGATGATGGCGGATAAAGACGTCACCATCATGCTGACCGGAAACTGCGGGCCCAATGCGTTCCAAACCTTCGGTGCGGCGGGCGTTCAAGTCATCACCGGAGTATCCGGGACGGTGCGCGAGGCCGTAGAGAGGTACAACTCGGGGGCCTTGAAACCGACCGACGCCCCCAACGTGCAGAGCCACTTCGGCATGGGCGGAGGCATGGGACGCGGAGGCGGCATGGGACGCGGAGGCGGCATGGGGCGTGGAGGCGGTATGGGCGGAGGCGGTATGGGCGGAGGCGGTCGGGGACGAAAGTAGGATCATCTATCGTTCTCTTCCATCCGGCTCAAATCATTATCCCGAACAGCCGTAACCGCAAAGCCGGTCACGTTCCGAGAAAACGGACTTTGCTCCCTCCTGCATAAATGGTTAAACTAAATAAGAGCACACCACTTGTGCAGGAGGGAAAAACATGAAGCCTGAAGTCATCGAAAAAATCGCGGCATTGGTCACCGCGGCATTCGGCTTGGTGGCCGCTTTGGCGTGGAACGGCGCCATCCAGGCCATTTTCAAAAAGGTCTTCGGCTCGGCCGAAGGAATTGTTCCCATGTTGACCTACGCCGTCATCGTGACCGTCATCGCGGTCCTGGTTACCATCCAGATGGGAAAATCAGCGGAGAGAGCCAAGAAATAAGATAGCCGCCCCTTTTTAATCCGGAAATAAATCATCTGTTTTTTCTTCCGGGATACACTGCGCCGGATCTTTCACGGACAAGCTTCCGGTCCATGTCCGTTTTCATCAATCCGTTGCCATCGGTTCTCTCATAAGAGAGGAGGGATCATCTTGGGCGAACCGGATTTATGGTGTATAATAGTCAGCAGTATTTCCTGACCCCAATCCGAGAGAGAACTGGTAAAATATGCATATCCTGTTTGTCGTTTCTGAAATCGCCCCCTTCTCCAAAACCGGTGGATTGGCCGACGTCGCAGGAAAATTACCAATGGAACTCGCCCGATCGGGCTTGGAGGTCAAGGTCGTCACTCCTTTTTACCGCAGTGTCCGGGACGGTGGATTCGATCCGGATAAGCCGGATGAATCCATCACGATCCGCTTGGGCGGAGAAACGATCCGAATCTCCATTTTAAAAAAAACGATCAGCCGCGGATTATCCGTTTACTTCATCCGCTACGATCCGTTTTATGACCGCAACCGTTTATACGGGACGCCCAAGGGAGACTACCCTGATAATGCGGAGAGATTTATTCTGCTCAATAAAGCGGCGCTTTCTCTTTGCGGACGGATCGGTTTCAATCCGGATATCATACACTGCCACGACTGGCAAACAGGCCTCATCCCGGCCGCATTGAAAGCGCCTATGGGTGATCGCTCTCCATTCCGCGGCACCCGATCGGTTTTCACCATACACAATCTTGCCTACCAGGGCTCCTTTCCCCCGGACACCATGGCCTTGAGCGGTTTGCCTCAGGAATTTTATTCCATACAGGGTTTGGAGTTTTACGGCCGAATGAATTTTCTCAAATCCGGGATCATTTTCGCCGACAAGGTCACAACCGTCAGCTCCCGTTATGCTGAAGAGATCCTCACTCCGGAGTTCGGATTCGGGATGGATGGAGTTCTTCGATCCCGGGAAGATGGAATCACCGGAATTCGGAACGGCATCGATTACAGCGAATGGAATCCGAAAACCGATCCTTACATCGCCTCCCGCTACGATGTCGAAGATCCAAGCGGAAAAACGGACTGTAAAAAAGAAGCGGCCGAGATATTCGGCCTTCCCGATCTGCGGGACACCCCGTTATTCGGAATGATCACGCGACTTGCCGTCCAGAAGGGCCTTGATCTTGTGGTCGAAGCCGTTGACGGAATCCTTGCAGCAGGCATCTCTCTGATCGTATTGGGACAGGGAGATGAAAGATATGAACGAAGGCTCCAGGATATCGCGCGGAAAAACCCCGGCCGCATCAGCGTCAAGATAGCCTTCGATCCCGTGCTGTCTCACAAAATCGAGGCGGGATCGGATTTTTTTCTGATGCCTTCCCGTTATGAACCATGCGGACTCAACCAGATGTTCAGCTTGAAATACGGAACGATCCCGATCGTTCGCGCCACAGGCGGCCTTGACGACACGATACAGCCTTTTGACCGCACCACAGGCGAGGGAACCGGCTTCAAATTCGCCGAATATTCCACGTCGACTCTGCTGAAAACAATCGCGGAAGCCGTTTCCGTTTACCGGGATAAAAAGAATTGGGAAAGGCTGGTCCGCAACGCCATGCGGGCCGATTTTTCCTGGCGTGCCACCGCGCCCGCCTATGTCCGGCTCTATAAAGATCTGAAGTCGGGGAAATGAATATGGTCAGGAGATAATATGAACCGTCGATCGAAATCCAGCCCACCCTCCCAGCCCGAATCCGTCATCCACGGCGCAGGAATGATGACCGATCACGACGTCTATCTTTTCAAGGAAGGCAAGCACAATCGTCTTTTCGAAAAGATGGGCGCACATCCGGGAGTTGTCGACGGCGCGAACGGGATTCATTTTGCCGTATGGGCACCGAACGCACGCAGGGTTTCCGTTATCGGCGACTTCAACCTTTGGGATCGGAGCACCCATCCGCTGGCCGTCAGATGGGATGGGTCCGGTATATGGGAAGGATTCGTCCCCGGGGTTCCCGTCGGATCCGTCTATAAATATCATATCGCATCCCGTGTCCGGAACCACACGGCGGATAAAGGAGATCCCTTCGCCTTTCGGTGCGAAAAACCACCCCGGACAGCCTCTCTGGTATGGACTCTCGATTACAAATGGGGAGACTCCGCCTGGATGAAACGGCGAAAACACCGCAACGCCCTCGATGCTCCGCAGTCGATCTACGAGGTTCATCTGGGATCCTGGCGCCGCAGTTCCGACCATCCTCACCATCTCCCGGGATACCGAGAGCTCGCCCATCAGCTGGTGGAATACGTTAAGGAAATGGGATTCACGCATGTTGAATTTCTTCCGGTCATGGAGCACCCTTTCTACGGATCCTGGGGGTATCAGGTCACGGGATATTTCGCTCCCACCAGCCGATACGGAACGCCTCAGGATCTTATGGAAATGATCGACATTCTCCATCAAAACGAGATCGGAGTGATCCTGGATTGGGTGCCGTCCCATTTTCCCGATGACGAACATGGACCGGCCTTTTTCGACGGGACCCATCTCTACGAACACGCCGATCCCCGCCAGGGATTTCATCCGGAATGGAAAAGCCGTATTTTCAATCTGGGAAGAAACGAAGTAAAAAATTTTCTGATCAATAATGCCCTCTTCTGGTTGGAAAAATATCATGCCGACGGACTGCGGGTCGATGCCGTGGCATCGATGCTCTATCTTGATTATGCTCGTGAGGAAGGACAATGGATACCCAATCGATTCGGCGGACGTGAGAACCTGGATGCGATCGGTTTTATTCGGCAATTGAACAAGGTTGTATACGAACTCCAACCCGACGTCCAGATGATAGCCGAAGAATCGACCGCATGGCCCATGGTTTCCCGTCCGGTCCACCTGGGAGGATTAGGATTCGGGGAAAAATGGAATATGGGTTGGATGCACGACAGCCTGGAATATTTTTCCATAGATCCGGTGCACCGCAAATACCACCATGAACGGTTGACTTTCAGTCTTTGGTACGCCTTTACGGAAAATTTCATTCTGCCGCTTTCACACGATGAAGTGGTGTACGGAAAGAAATCGCTGCTGGAAAAAATGCCGGGAGACGACTGGAGAAAATTCGCTAATCTGCGGCTCCTCCTGGGTTGGCTTTTCACCCATCCCGGGAAAAAGCTGCTGTTTATGGGGGGGGAATTCGGTCAGCGCCGGGAGTGGGAACATGACGGCGGGTTGGACTGGGAGCATCTCAAGGAAGAAGGTCACGCGGGGGTCAGGAAATGGGTCAAGGACCTGAATCTGTTCTACCGCCGTGAGCCCGCGCTCCACACCAGCGATTTTTCCCCTGAAGGATTTGAATGGATCGACAACCGGGACAAAGACAACGGAATCCTGACCTACCTGCGAAAATCAGACAAATCGGACCGGATCGTTCTGGTGACATGCAACCTCACCCCGGTTCCCCGATACGGATACCGGGTAGGCTTCCCGACGAAAGGATTCTGGAAGGAAGTACTCAACAGCGATGCCACGGAATACGGCGGAAGCGGCGTCGGAAACATGGGCGGCACGACGACCGAATCCGTAAGATCTCAAGGCAGGGCTTTTTCGGCGCCGCTGACGCTGCCTCCGCTGGGTCTGTTGATATTCCTCCAAAAAGGCATCGAGAAGGCCCCCCTACGGAAATGAAAAAATTCGTCTGCATCCACGGCCACTTCTATCAACCACCCAGGGAGAATCCCTGGTTGGAAGAAGTCGAAGTTCAGGACTCGGCATATCCTTATCATGACTGGAACGAACGGATTACGGCCGAATGCTACGAACCGAATACCGCTTCCCGCATTCTAGACTCGGAAAACCGCATCATCGATATCGTCAATAACTTCACAAAGATCAGTTTTGACATGGGACCGACTCTGCTGTCCTGGATGGAGAAGAAAAAACCTCATCTTTATCGGGGGATATTGGAAGCGGACAAAAAGAGCCGGGAGCTTTTTTCCGGCCACGGATCAGCCATCGCCCAGGCATACAATCACATCATCATGCCGCTGGCCGTGAGTCGGGATAAAAAAACCCAGATCCTCTGGGGACTGCGAGACTTCGAATATCGGTTCGGACGGAAACCTGAAGGAATGTGGCTTCCGGAAACGGCCGTCGATCTGGAAACCCTTGAGCTGCTGGCTGATGCCGGAATGGCATTCACGCTGCTGGCGCCCCGTCAGGCAGGCCGAACCCGAAAAATCGGAGATGCGGAATGGGTGGATGCAAGCGGAGAAAAGATCGATCCGAAGCGGTCCTACCTCTGCCGTCTTCCCTCCGGAAAAAGCATCTCTCTTTTTTTCTATGACGGACCGATTTCCAGAGACGTCTCTTTTGGAAACCTGTTGAATCAGGGGGACGTATTCGCCAGCAGGATTCGCCGCACATTCACCGCGGACAGCGAACAGCCGGAGCTCGTCCATATCGCCACCGATGGAGAGACCTACGGCCACCACCACCGCTTCGGGGAAATGGCCCTTTCCTACTGCCTCTATGACCTCGAATCCGGGGGAACGGCCGAAGTGACCAACTATGGCGAATTCCTGGAGCGCTTCCCTCCCCGCTTCGAAGTGGAAATCATCGAAAACAGCTCCTGGAGTTGTATACACGGGATTGAGCGATGGCGTAAAGACTGCGGCTGCAAGTCCGGCTCTGAACCCGGATGGACCCAGAAATGGCGATCCCCTCTCCGGCGGGCGATGAACGAGCTGAACCTCAAGCTGAGCAAAATATATGAGGAACGTATGGGAGTCTTTTCCAAAGATCCGTGGGGCCTGCGTGATTCATATATCGATGTCATACTCGATAGGTCCCCCGAAAGCACCAATGCTTTCTTTCACAGACAGGACTTAGAGGACAATACAGGAGAGCAAAAAACGGAAATCCTGAAACTCCTGGAGATGCAGCGAAACGCCAACCTCATGTTCACGAGCTGCGGATGGTTTTTCGATGAGATTTCAGGTATCGAAACCATGCAGGTGATGATGTACGCGGCCCGCGCCATGCAGCTGGCCAAGGAAGTAAGCGGTTCGGATCCGGAGCCGGATTTTAAGAACCGGCTGCACGCGGCCGCAAGCAATCTGCCGCCCTACGACAACGGCGATATCATTTATGAAAAACGAATCAAGCCGGCTGTGCTGGATCATCTTCGGATCGGCGTTCACTTCGCTGTCTCCTCCCTGTTTGAACGATGGCCCGAGGACCTGCCGATCCCTGCTTACTCCTTTGACAAGGAGTCCTACGCAGCCCGGGAAACAGGCCTCAGACGGATATCGGTCGGAAGAGGCCGACTTCACTCACGACTGACCGCAGAAGAGGGCCAGCTCCGATTTTTCGTCCTTCATCTCGGAGATCACAACCTGATTGCCGGCGTGAAGATGTCCTTAAGCTCCCAAAAATTCCCGGATATCAAATCCTCCGTCGAAGAGGCCTTCTCCCGCGGAGACCTCGGGACCGTCATCAAGCTGAAAAACCAATATTTCGGCGAGCGGAATTACTCCCTCTACGACCTCTTCAAAGACCGAAAGCGCCAGGTAATGTCGGGATTGTTCGAATCTTCTCTGAAAGAATTCGATGCCGCGGTCCGACCGTGGTTTAAACGTCATGCTCCTTTTATCCAATCGGCAAGGGGGATGAGCATCCCGCTTCCCGACTTTCTCATGAAAACCATCGGACACATCCTCCACGAAGACCTCAAACGCCTGTTCCGGGAAGAAGAACCGGATCTGGAAGCAGCCCGAAAATCCATCGCCGAAATCCTTAAAGGAGGATTCGATCCGGACCTGGAAATGCTGAGTTTGATCATCGGACGGGCGATAACGGCAAGAATGGAGAGCATCGCACACGCCCCTCCTGAAAACTCGGCGGTTAAATACATCCTGGAACTATTCGAACTGCTGCGGGAGCTTCCGCTGAATCTGAACCTGTGGAAAAGCCAGAACCTTTTTTTCATAACCGCCCGAAACCACTCCCCCACCATGGAAACCCGCGCCGCCTCAGGAGACCGGGAAGCGAAAAGATGGCTCGAGCTCTTCCGCTCACTCGGAACCCAACTTCAGGTTCGCTATGACTGAAGATCCTCCCCGCTTCGAGCGAGGAAGCGGCATCCTGCTGCCCATTGCCTCACTGCCTTCGGCTTTCGGGATCGGAGACATGGGACCATCCGCCTATTCGTTCCTCGATTTTCTAGCCCGATCCCGGCAGAAATACTGGCAGATCCTCCCGCTCAATCCCACGGAAACAGTCTCCGACGACTCTCCCTACCACAGCTCATCGGCATTTGCATCCAATCCGCTCCTCATCAGCCCCGAAATCATGGTCCGCGACAATCTTCTGACCGCCGAAGATCTGAATAAACGTCCTCAATGTCCGGAATCCACCACCGATTACGAGTCGATACACACCTATAAGAATGCTCTTTTCGATAAGGCTTTTCTCCGATTCAAGCGGATGAACGTTCCCGGCTTCAAGGAATACTGCCGGAGAAACGCCGGCTGGCTGGAAGATTATTCCCTTTTTTCGGCTATCTCCTCGCAATACCCCGCTCAATCATGGAACCGCTGGCCTGAAGGCCTCCGCAACCGCGTCCCCGAAACGCTCAAGGCGGCGGAGAGCGAACTGCGGGAGAGCATCATGAGAACTCATTTCATTCAGTTCGTCTTCAATAGCCAGTGGGAAAACCTCAAAAGCTACGCCGCGGCACATAAAATACGTATCATCGGGGATCTGCCTATTTACGTCACCCATCACAGCTCCGATGTGTGGGCCCACCGAGAGCTTTTTCAACTGGACGAATTAGGGGCGCCGGCATTTACGGCCGGCGTTCCTCCTGATTATTTCAGCGCCACCGGGCAGCTCTGGGGAAATCCCCTATACGATTGGGACGTTCTGCGGAGACAAGGGTACGGATGGTGGCTCCACCGCCTGCAGCATGCTTCAAGGCTTTTTGACGCGATCCGGATCGATCATTTTCGAGGATTCGTCGGATACTGGAAAATTCCCGCCGGCGAGAAAAACGCCGTCAACGGAGAATGGATCGAAGCCCCCGCCCTAGATTTTTTTCTCACGGTCAACAGGGAACTTCCCGAGCTCAACGTGATCGCCGAAGACCTGGGGACAATCACGCCCGATGTGCGCCGGATCATCCGGATGTTCGATTTCCCGGGAATGAAAGTGCTCCTGTTCGCTTTCGGTGAAAACTCTCCCGATCACCCTTACCTCCCCCATACCTATAAATCCAACTGCGTGGTGTATACCGGCACGCACGACAACAACACCGTGAAGGGCTGGTTCCAAAAGGAAGCAAACCGGAAGGACCGCAAACGTGTATATCGATACATTGGACGAAAAGTCTCCAGCAAAGAGATCTCTTGGGAAATGGTCAAACTGGCCATGATGTCACCGGCCGACCTCTGCATCATCCCTATACAAGACATTCTGGGTTTGGGAGAGCAAGCCCGAATCAACCACCCGGCCCGGAACAAAGGCAACTGGCGGTGGCGGCTCAGTTCCCGGCAGTTGGACGATACCGCGGCCCGCGAACTGGGTTTGCTCACCGCCGCGGCCGGACGCGCGGAAACCGCTTCCGAATCCTTCAAGTCCTCAACATCCCACGCCTAGTCCGACTGTCGGCCGTGGTTCGCCGTATAGGCGTTTTTGAGATACTGGAACAACATTCGCTGCGTGGTAAAAAATGAGCCATTGAGCGCGATGGCGGAACGCATCACTGAAGCATAGGTTTCGGGTGCGCGATAATACATGGGGAGAATTTTGTTTTCAAGTTTGTGGTAAAGGGATCTGATTTCAGCCTCCTCGCCGCCGTCGGAACCTTCATCGATCGACCACCCCGTCACTCCTTCACATGCCCTTCGATCCACCACCCGTCGAGAACGCTTAAACTGGGGACTCCGTTGAGCGCGGCTTTCATCCCGCTCGTTCCCGAAGCTTCGTGAGGCTTACGCGGCGTATTCAACCACAGATCGACACCGGAACAAAGGGGTTTTGCCAGAGCCATGTCATATCCCTCAAGATAGACCAGGGTGATATCGTCTTTCATCAACCCCGCGGCATGGAAGATACGCTTGATCATCTCTTTTCCGCTGTCATCGCGGGGGTGCGCTTTGCCTCCAAAGACGATTTGGAGCGGTCCCGCGGATTTGGCAAGGCCGCGGAGCCGATCCGGGTTCGAGAACAGAAGATCGGCACGCTTGTATGCTGTTGCGCGGCGGGCGAACCCGATAATCATGACCTCTTCGGAAAGCAACACGCCCGTCCGTTTCTCGACTTCACGTATGAGATCTTTTTTAGCGCTTTGATGGGCGGCCCGGATCTCCTCCAGGGGAATATTTATGGCATACCTCAGATAAAGGCTGTCATACCGCCATTCCTCCATGTGCTGATCGAAGAGTTTTTTAAAAGGAGGAGACACCCAGGTGGCGACATGCACGCCGTTGGTGATGGAATTTATCGGGTAATCAGGGAACATGTCCTGGGAAATCTTTTCGTGCTGATGAGAAACGCCGTTGATGTAACCCGAATACATCAGCGCCAGCAAGGTCATGTTCAAAACCTTATCCGCCGCGGCGGGAGACGAATCGAGAAAATCCGACATTCCCTTTCCTAAAATACCTTTTACCAGAGACATCGGAAATTTGTCATGCCCGGCGGGGACAGGGGTGTGAGTCGTGAATACGCACCTGCGTCTCAGCTTTTCGATGTCTTCCGGAGAGGCCGACGTCAAGTCTCGTTGACCCATATATTCCTTTAAAACAGCGAGCGTGAGGAGGGCGGAATGTCCTTCATTCATATGAAAAGCCCGAATATTGTAATAGCGCAGGGATCGCAGCAAAGCAACACCCCCCAAACCCAGAACCGCCTCCTGACAGAAACGATAGCGGGCGTCGCCGCCGTAGAGATGATCCGTGAGGGTTTGATCCCAGGCCGAATTTTTTTCCGAAGATGTATCCATGAAATAGACGGGGACCGAGCCGCCGTTTTCACCTTTGATGAGATAGCGCCAGGCCTTGATATGGATGGTCCTCCCCTCAAGTTTGATCGCGACTTCGTTGTCGACGGATTCGAGAAAATCACTTGGGTTCCATTCGCTCGGACTCTCCGTTTGCCCCCCCCGCGCATCCAAATGCTGGAGAAAATATCCTTTCCGGTGCAGCAGGGTCACTCCAACCAGGGGGATCTCGAGGTCCGCCGCCGCTTTCAAGGTGTCGCCGGCCAGGACTCCCAGGCCGCCGGAGTAAGTCGGCATCTCCGACATCAGTCCCACTTCCATGGAAAAATAGGCGATGGAATATGGAGAAGCGGGGTCGAAGGGAATCGTGTTTTTCATTATCAAGTTCCTCTTTTTTATCGGCTCTATCCGGGCGGCACGGCCCTTTTTCTTTTAGGATTCTATTTCTCTGTCCGGATAAGTATTCCCTCCGCGGGCAAAAGGAGAAAAAGAAGTCCGTTTTTTAACGTCGGATCCATTCAGATTAGGCACCGTCTTCTTTTGGCTCATATCACCGTATTGTCGGGAATCACGGCGTTTTTCGGGATTACGATGATCCCGTCGACGATGCTGTAGTTTTCCGCGGTCTCATCTACGACCCGCCGGGAATTGATCAATTTGACGTTGTTTCCGATGCGCGCATTCCGATCAAGAATGCAGTCGCGTATCTCGCATCCTTCTCCGATTCCGATGGCGGGGACATTCTGTTCCCGGCAGCAGTCGATATTCTCCAGGGATTCGAAGAAATCCGCGCCCATCATCACAACCCGCTCCAAACGCGAACCATCGCCGATGCGGGCTCTGATCCCGATGATGGACTGATCGATCTTGGAATGATTGATGATGCTTCCTTCACACAGGATCGAATTGTGGACGTCAGTGCCGATAATTTTCGATCCCGGCAGAAAACGGGCGCGGCTGAAGAAGGGCTTATCTTCATCGTAGAGGTTGAATTTCGGAACGGACTGCGTCAGGTCGATATGGGCATCGAAAAAACTGCGTATGGTCCCTATATCCTGCCAGTAGCCGTTGAAAAAATACGCATAGACATTCTTGCTTTGCATTGCGTTAGGAATGACTTCACGTCCGAAATCCTGGAAATCGGTTTTCCTTAAGAGATCGACCAGAACCTCCCGCTGAAAGATATAGACGCCCATGGAAGCCAGGTGGGTTCTTCCTTCGGAGGGAATATTGAATCCGGCGAATGTCGACTCCGGGACTTTCATGGCGTCCAGGAGCGAAGGCTCCTTGGGTTTTTCCTTGAAGTCGACGATCCGGCCCTGCGGATTGACCTTCATCACCCCGAACTCCGGGGCCTGATCATAAGGTACGGGATAGACTCCGATGGTGATATCGGCTTTTCTTTCAGAGTGAAAATCAATGAACTTCCGGTAATCCATACGGTAAAGATGATCGCCGGAGAGAATCAAAACCAGATCGTCTCCTTTGCGCAGAAAAGACAGGTTCTGCCGAACCGCATCCGCCGTACCCTGGTACCAGTTGCGATTTTTCAGCGTTTGCTGTGCGGAAAGGATGGTGATGAAATCTTTGGTGAAAGAATCGAAATGGTAGGAGAGAGAAATGTGGCGGTGCAGCGAGACGCTGCTGAACTGGGTCAAAACAAATATCTTTCTTAAATCGGAATGGATACAGTTGCTGATGGGAAAGTCGATGAGTCGGAATCGTCCTCCGATGGGAACGGCGGGTTTGCTGCGCATCTTGGTCAGGGGAAAAAGACGGGAGCCCTGCCCCCCGGCAAGGACGAGAGTGATCACTTTGTCCATGATCCGATCATTATATCTTTTTATGCACAGACATACCAGCCGTGAGATCCTACCCCGCGGTTCGGATATCGTTTTTTATAGGCGAACTCCGAGTTGGAAAAGGACGCTTTCCGGGCCCATCTAACTCACCAGAGCCCCGGGATCAAACGAAAACGCACCTTATCCATGTAATCATCATAGCCCTCCAATTCCCTCCGAAGCATCCGTTCCTCGCTTAAAATTCTCAGGATCAAGATCACGGGCAGAGGGATAAAAGGAAAGAGAGCCCACCAGGAACCCAGGGCGACGGGAGCGAAAAGGAACATCAGCAGTACCCCGGAATACATCGGGTGCCGGACGACGGAATAAGGCCCGGTGGTGATCAGCCTCTGTCCCTGTTCCACCTCCACGGTCCGGGAGAGGAAGCTGTTCTCCTTCATGACGACAATAAAGATGAAACAACCCATCAAAACCAGCGCATCGGCGGATAGGACCACAAACACGGGGACTTCGGACCACTGATAGCGAAAGTCAAATCCCGGGATTAAAAAACCTGCAATCAGAAAAACACCTGAGAACTTGACGAGCAAGTCCTGTTCCTTTTCTTGCTCCTTCATCCGCATCCGCCGCTCCAGAAGCTCGGGATCCTTGCGCAGAAAATAGAGAACGGCAAACAATATGGGGACAAGCAACATGCCCATATAGATCCAGGCTTCCCAGAACGCCAGCGATCCGGCCGGAAGGAAGAATAAGAGCCCTAAGATGAACGGAGACGACCCGAACCGGATGAATATTCTGAACTTCAAGCTTTTTTGACCTACAGGTTTCATATTAAATCCCTTAAAAAAATTTCGCCCGAGCAAGGAGGCTGGGTGAAAGGCTCATTTTATTGTTGTTCCCTGAGGCCGGTCGGATAGGAAAAATCATGGTTCGGCGTCACCGTGACACGGTCGAGGACCCGACCGGTTTCGTCGCTGACGGTCAGGGTGACATTATCCGGATTCGCCTGCGCCCGAATGGATCCCCCTTTAGACCCGATCAGGATCGGAAAACCGTTTTGCCCCGGCGACGGATCCCGGAGTGAAAATTCATGCTCGTGCCCGCAGAGCGCGATGTCCACTCCGGCTTCATTCAGCAGCGGCACCCACAGTTTCGCGATCTCCTGCGAGGCGTGGCTCTTTCCGTAGGGAGGAATGTGGAAAACGGCGATCCGATAGCGGGCGCCGCGGAACGCATCGGTTTTAATTTCCGACCGGAGCCACCCGGCCTGCTCCCTCCGATAGCTGTCGAAATCCGTCAAACCGGCGTAGACCGGATGCTCATCCGGCTTGTCTTCTCCTGAATCGAGAATCAAAAAGCAAACCGCCCCCCATCGGAGAGAGTAATAATAGCGTCCTTCACGGCTGGGAAAATATTTCTCGAGATCTCTTGCCAACCGGCCTCTCGTGTCATGATTTCCCCGCACGTACACAAAAGGGATCTCCCGGGCGAAATGATTGACGGAAACATCCAGAAATCCATCATATACGGCGGTTTCTTCTTCCAGATAACTGAGAGTATCTCCATTGAAAAAGACAATGTCGGTGAGATCCCAATCCACGGCTTGAAACAATCCGTCCAGATGTCGCGACTCACCGTGCACGTCCTGAAAAACGTGAAAATTCAGGCTTTCATCAAAGGGAGACGGCAGCCGCACCTCGTGGATCGGGCTTACGACGCTTCCTCCGTACACAACCTCATAGGGTTTGAACTGGAGAATCTCCCGCGAAACCACCCGATATCTGATATGAATCCCCGGATCCAACCCGCGGATGCGGACGAGATGCCGCTTGGTATCGGCATCGACCAATCCATGTTTAACGGCGCGGGCTTTGTGAACCGGGCCTCCCCATCGAGGATACGTTTCAAAATTCTCTCCGAACGCGTACTCGACATGAGAAGCGCAGTTTTTATCTGTAATCCAGATAATCGTCACTTCATCCGCCGATGGATTCTGAAGATAAGGACCATGAACGACAGCCGGCGGTCGACCTTCCTGCGATGCAAACACGGCTGAAAACATGAGCATTCCCGCCCAAAAAAGCAGTGCTCGATTTCTTTGAGCCATAATCATCTCCTTCCCGCTATACGATACCGTACGGATCGGCATACGGCCGTTCGTAAAAAGGATTATATCCTATCATCCCTGCTTTGGACAGCCGACGACTCACTCCGCAATCCCCCCGCATCCTCTTTCATCGGCGATTGACAGAAACGCATCATTTCATATATTTATGAGGTTCCCGATCTCGAACAAGGAGTCGTCATGAAACATCATATCTCTTGCGCGGCGGTACTCGCCCTGATCAGCATCCTCTTCACCGTCGGATGCGGGCGGCCGCCGGACCGAATGAATGAGACCGCACCGGAACTCGGCATCGATGCCAACATCGTGTTTTATTACTACAGCGATCTCGATGCCGCCGTCGCGTTCTACCGCGATATCCTCGGCCTCAAACAGGTGCTGGATTACGGTTTCGCCCGGGCATTTCAAATCGCCGACAGCGCGTTCATCTGCCTGGTGGACGAGACCAAGGGCATGCACGACGCCTCTGAGCCGAAATCGATCTTGTTGACCCTTTTGACGGAAGAACTGGACGGCTGGTACGAGTACCTTCAGGCCCAGGGGGTGGAGATGTACAGCCCGTTGACGGATCGGGACGATCACGCTTTCCGCAATTTCATGGCCGTTGATCCGGGGGGGTATATCCTCGAATTCGAAACCTTTCTCGAGCATGAGGAAAACGCCCGGCTCAACAGCAGAATGGCCCAGATCAAGGCGCTTTATCCTTCCCCTGAGCATGATTCTCTCAGGCCACCCGACCTGGGAATGCAGGGTATCGTGCTCTGGATGTACTACAAAGATCTGAACGCCGCGAAGAACTTCTACCAGGACAACCTGGGATTGGAGCTTCTGGTGGATCAAGGGACGGCATTGGTGCTGACCTCATCTCCCACCGCCTTTATCGGTCTCGTGGACGAGAAATCGGGCACCCATGATTATGCGGAGACCAAATCGGTCAACGTCGGTTTCATCACCTCCGAGGTCGATGCCTGGTACCGACACCTGCTCGATCGGGGCCTCGAGATGCGCGGGCCGGTGGAGAATGCGGAAGAAGGCCGGGTCCGGGCATTCATCACCTATGACGTCGGTGATTACTTTCTGGAATTCGACCACTTCCTTGAAGATGAAAGCAACCGGGAATTGATCCGGGCGCTGAGAGATGATCCGGAGGATTGACCCTTCCCCCCATCCCTCGGATCAATTCCCGGTTCCGCCCCTCGAAAACAAGATATTTGACAGACTCGTTTTCAATCGGCTATTTTGAAGGAAACAACAAGCGACAAAGGAGAATCCATGTCCGCAATCGTAAAAACCTATCGGGCGATCGCCCTCTTCATCTGTATGGGAATGTTGTTGGGAGGCTGCAGCCGCCCGCAAACGGAGGAAACCGTAATGCCGGAGATCCCCGACATCCAGGCGAACATGGTGTTTTTCTACTACCGGGACCTCGATCGAGCCGTGGAATTTTATCAAAACCTGTTGGGTCTTCCCCAGGTCCTGGATTACGGCTTCGCCAAGGCGTTTCGCATCTCCGAAACGTCCTACATCTGTCTCGTGGATGAAACCAAGGGCATGCACGACGCTTCCGAACCGAAGACGGTAACACTCTCCTTCATCACCGAAGAAGTGGAAGGATGGTATCGGTATCTGCTGGGGAACGGAATCGAAATGCATTCCCCGCTCGGCGACGCCACCCGGCATCCCACCCGCGGTTTCGTGGCCCTGGACCCGGAAGGGTACTTTCTGGAATTCGAGACCTTCCTCGATCACGAACAGAACGTAAAACTCAGGGAGCGGCTCGCGACCACTGCGGCGCGATATCCCGAGACCGGAACGGCGTCGACACGACCGGAAGATCTTGGAATCCAGGGCAACATCTTTTGGCTCTATTATCAGGATGTCCCGGCGGCCCAAAACTTCTATCAGGAAAACCTCGGGCTCGAAATGCTTGTCGACCAGGGAATCGCCAAAGTCTATACGTCCTCACCTACGGCCTTCATCGGATTGGTGGACGAAGCCAAGGGACTGCACCGTTTTTCCGAAAAGAAATCCGTGAACATCGGCTTCTTCACCAACCGTGTGGATGATTGGTACCAATACCTGCTGGACAAGGGGCTGCGCATGCGCGGCCCGCTGGATGATGAAGCGGAACAGGAAAGAGTCCGGGCGTTCGTCACCTTCGACAGCGCGGGATATTACCTCGAATTCGATTCCTTTCTCGAACACGCGGATAACGCCGAACTGTTGAAAATCCTTCGGGAAAACCGCTGAGACGGATCACGGTTTCCCGTCTTTAAGATCCTCTACCGTTCCCATGAACGGCCCTAACGGGAAAAAGCCTCCTTTTGGGGGGAAGAAAAAAAAGGGAGCGAGTTTCTTCATCTCTGGCCGCCCCGCCTCGTCAAGCACGGAGGGATCCGCTTTGATGTCCTTGATCTCTCCGATAAACATCGTATGCAGTCCGACTTCATAAGTATGTATGACTCGGCATTCGACAATATAAGGGAATTCTTTCACATACGGCGCATCGACAAACTCGCTTTTCCCTTCCGTTAGCCCCACGGCCCGGAGCTTATCCACGTCCCGGCCGCTCACGCGGCCGAAATAGCTTGCCTGGGAAGCGAATTCCACGGAGGGAAGATTGACCGTGAAGGCTTTTCGCTGGATGAGGTTGCCGTACGTATAGGTCGCTTTCCGGAGAGAGATCGTGACACAGGGAGGGCGGGAACAGGAGATGCCCACCCATGCGGCCGTCATGAAATTCGGCTTGCCGGCCGCGTCATAGGATCCGATGACCCAAACGGGAGTGGGAAGCCAGGTCCTCGCACCCAGAGATCTTTTGCCGCCGATGTCTTCGACGGCGGGAGACACCTCGTCCGTCGAGGCCTCCCCGGTAAGGGATTTCAGCAGTGCTTTCTGCGCCGCGGCGAGAACAGCGGCGGAGGTTTCCGTAGCCCCGGTCACCGTATCCACCCCCTCAACTTTTTGCCCGGCTTGAATCCGCCGAAGCATTTCCTCGGCTGCTTCCCGGCGCTCGCCTTCGATACCCTTGATGATCTTGATGTCGATGATGCGATGATCCCGTATCCTCACTTCAACGGTGATGTCCCCTGCATACCCCGCGCCCGTGCCGCGGTAAGTTCCATCCCGATAGCTCTTTTCCTGTCCGATCCATCCGAATGCAAGTGAAACGGCGGCAAACACCGCAATCATGACAATGAGGATCTTCTCCCGGTTTTTCATCGAAATTCTCCCTCGCTGTATTTTAAAATCCCGGCGCCCACGCACCCTGAAGGAAATCTCAACCTAACATATAGGGTTCAACGCTGCGGATCAAGCAAAATGTTCAGTCGGGCGGTTTGATGCCGGAGGCGGAGAAACTCCGTTTCAGTCCAAATGCCTGCTCTGGTAAAAAACGCCTCTCTGCCGGTGCACCGATTCGATCTTCCCTTCGCCTTCCAAGGCGCCCAGATATTTATTGATTTCGTTTATGTGTATTCCCAGGATACGGCTCAGATCATCGAGCGTGCAGGGCCTTCGGGATATGGTCTCATAAATCGCCGATTCGATGTCATCCCGGTACGATTTTTTTTCCTTGCGTTCCGGTACGGCGGCGATAATCTCGACGTTAACCAGCTTCCACAAATCGACGATCCGCTGTAATTCAGGTCTCGACGCGGCCTTCAAACCCTCCACGGCCCCCGGTCTGTCAAGCGTGTTCAATTGGATGCTGTCGGGATTTATCTTCTCGATGGCTTTCTTCAACAACAGAAGTTCCTCGTCGGAGTCGTTCAATCCGGGGATGATGAGGACTTCCAGCCAGATCTCTCCCCGGAACTCTTTTCTGAAATCAATAAGTCCCTGCAGATGCTCGCTGACGTTGAGTCGGTGAAAAGGCCGATTGATTTTTCGGAAAGTTGAATCCGAAGCCGCATCCAATGAAGGCAGCACGACATCCGCGAGTAAAATTTCCGATCTGACCTGCTTTTGATAAAGCAGGGTTCCGTTGGTTAGAATCGCAACCGGAATGTCGGGATAATCGGATTTAATGAAGGCGAGGACATCCCCGATGCGTGAATTCAGCGTCGGTTCTCCGGAGCCGGAAAACGTCATGTAATCCGGGGCCTGATTGCGGTTCATATAGTGCCGCAGCTCCTTTTCGACTTCGTCATAAGGAATATATTCTTCTCGCTCCAGGGTTAATTTCGTTGTTCGCCCGCATTCGCAGTATATGCAGTTCAGGCTGCATACCTTGTGAGGAACCAGGTCGATCCCCAGGGACATTCCCAAGCGCCGGGAAGGCACCGGTCCAAACAAATATTTATACATTATTGACTCCGTTATGATCGAGGCTGATCTTTCAGCGGCGAATTTAAGCGTCTTCTTCCCGATACACGTATTCGAGCAAAAAAAGCACGCGCTCCGGCGGAGTATCCACAAACTCCATCCCCACTTCGAAGAGTCCGCCGTCATAAAGGCTGTTCGTCCAGCGGACGGCGCCCCGGACGTTTACGATTTTGTGGATCCGGGAAAGCGAGAGTTCGATCTCCATCTCCGTACCCACTTCCAGGTCTTTATCCGTCAGTATCCTCATTCCCCCGGAAGAAATATCCTTTGTTAAAGCATAAAACGTCTTTTCACCATCACCGGATTGCACTTTGATGTGCACCCTGTTTTCCTCGGCCTTGCGATCTTCTCTGCGATGCTCTTCGTTCACGGCTCCTCCCTACCGGTCCCCCACCGGATAAATTACTGACAGAAATTATTATATCAGAATTCCTCACCCCGGAAAAGAAAACGGATGAATCATAAATAGAATTCATCGCTTTTCGCATAATGGATGAAGACTCATGACGCGATTAAACAGGACGATCGGAATAAGGCCGGGGAACGCGCAAAAAAAACGAGAGCTTGAAAATAAAAGAGTTGATGCCGATAGGTTTTTGTTGCTCCCTTGGATATATTTTTATAAGATATTTTTTCAGCCATATCCAACATCGAAATTTTTTTTGAATAATTCAGACTAACCATGTCTAATTACCGAAAGGGGCACATCATGAGAGACAACCGTTATCATCGAATTTTTGTTTTGACAATCCCGGTCCTGCTTCTGGCGCTGACGCTGCCGGGCATCGGGCAAATCAGACGGTATCCCAAAACCCCGCTTCCGCAGGATATCCTCACGCTGCTGACCGGCGAAATATCCGGGCAGGTTATCTTCAATAACGAGGTTCTGTTGGCGGGAGCACCCTGGATGAGGGACAAAAAGGAATTTTCCGATACGTTTTATGAATCGCAAAAGATCTTCGATCTCGTGCGCGGTTACGGGATCACGACCACCCGTCTCGACCGATATCCCAGCGAAGGAAAATTCACCTATCCCTTCGAAGGGGAATTCTGGCTTCTCAAGCCGCATAAACGCCTGGTGGCGCGTCTCGATGCGGACCCCGCGCTCATCGCGAGCGGATCCGCTTCCGTTGACGTATCCGGTGAGTTGATCTATATCCCTCTCCTGACCGTCACGGATAAGGAACTGGAGGAATGGATCGAAGCCGGCGTCCGGGAAAAATACCAAGGCAAGATCGCTCTCATGTGGTCACACCCTCGGGGGAACCTCGCCAAAGCCCTCGATGCCGCCGGCCTGGCCGGAGTCGTTTCCTTCAACACCAGAGAACGATATTTCGATCCCGATCAGGTGGTTTACTCACGCGGATCCTACGCCGAGATGACAAACCTGAAATTCGGTTTTTCCGTGTCCTGGCGCCAGTGGTCTGAGCTTCTGGAAGACGTGGAACGCGGCCAAAAATTAACCGTACGCTGCAAAACGCGGCTGGAGGAATTCCAGGACAAGTTCGAAACCGTATTTTCCTGGATACCGGGCACTGAACCGGACGAAAAAGGGATCATCTTCACCGCGCACCTGTTCGAAGGCTACACCAAACGCGGCGCCAACGACAACATGAGCGGATGCGTCATCCAACTCGAGATTCTGCGCGCTCTTTCCAAGCTCATCCGCGATGGAGACCTGCCCCAGCCGAGACGCTCGATCTATTTTCTTTGGCCGAACGAGATATCCGGGACTTATGAACAGTTCAAGCGCAATCCGGACCTGATCGACAAACTCAGCTCCAATATCAACATGGACATGTGCGGCGAATGGCTGCGAAAAAACAATTCCTGGTTCACGATGAGCGAATGCCCCAATCACCTCCCCTGCTATCTGGACGGATTGGCCGAATCAGTGATGAATTACGTCTGGCGCACCAATGATATCGTCTACCTGCGAGACGTACCGCCCGGACGCCCGGGAGGACAATATTTCCCGCTGCCCATGTGGGAGAAGAACGGTTCCAAAGACGCCTTTCGCTACTTTATCCATTCGGCCACGGGCGGCAGCGACCATATATGTTTCAACAATCCTTCGGTCGGGGTCCCCGGCATCGAATTTTTCACCTGGCCCGACCAGTGGTACCATGCCGACACCGACACCCCGGACAAATCCGATCCCACCCAGATGAAGCGCGTGGCCTTTATAGGCGCCGCCATGGCTTGGGCCGCGGCCAACTGCCAGGAAAAAGTACTGGAAGACATGCTGGACGCCGTCAACACGTTCGGATACCAGAGGATCGGAAAACGCGAGCTCCCCCAAGCCCTGTCCTTTCTGGAGAAGGCCGAGGCGCCCGAACTTCAAAAAGCGACGTCGAGGGCGCTCAACCTGGTCGCCTTCGCCGTGGAAAGAGAGATCGGCGCACTGCGTTCTCTGGATGATCTGGATGACGGCAGCCCCCAGGCACGCGCGGCGATCGACCAACGGATCCGCCAGTGGGTATTTTACCTGGATGGTCTCAATGACCAGATCCTTCGTTACGGCCGGCTCAAGGCGGCGCAGCTCAATGCCGCCGCCCCTAAAATGCCCCGCCCGACATCGGAGGAAAAGAAGTTCGACCGGATCGTCCCCAAACTGCATGTCGACGTCAAGCACATGGATTTCGGCTGGGAGCGCTCCGACCGCTTTACGGCCCACTTGAAAGAACACCCGGATGCCGTAAAGAAACTCAAGCTCAACCGGACTCTGCAGCGTTCCATCCAGAATTTCATCAACGGCGACCGCTCGATCACCAAGATCCGAAACTGCGTCATCGCCGAAACCGGGATGGAGCTTTCATTTGCGCAACTGACGGGTTATCTGGATCTGCTCAAGAAGCTTGACTGGGTTACCCTGTAAAGGTTTCGCACCCGGACGGACACACCGGAAACGATTTTGAAGAGAAGGGTTCCGACGGTTCATACGTGAAAATCTCCGGATCGACCGAACCTTGCGGCTTAACCGCGTTCAAGAGACGACGATCCGAAACTTCATCATCGGCCGCCGATCGGTCACCGATATCCGGGGCTGAGCGGAAGCCCGAACCGGATTTGAACCCCCTTTCGACAGGTTGATGGGACACCTCGACATGAGGAAGGATCCGGACCGGATCGTTTTCTAGAACGCAGGACCTCAATCAGGGATGAGGATGGACCTGCTCCCTGCCCAACAGGTGCATGGCCGCGGCTCCGGCGACGGGTCCCGCCGCCAGAAACAGAAAGGCCCACCGCCAGCCCGTAACCTGCGCCGCCCAGGCCGTAAACTGGATGGCGACCACGGTGATCCCAAATCCGATCCCGTTCTGGATCGTGAGCGCGGTCCCGGTGTACTCGGGAGGACAGGTAACGGCGGCCAAAGCTGAAAACTGCGGTGAATCCGCGACCACGAAAACGCCCCACACCAGAGCCAGCACCGTTACAATCCCACCGGGAAGCACAAAGAGAACGCCGGACAGCAAACAAAGCGCGCCGCTGATCCATAGCGAAATCAGCGCCACCCGACGTTCCCCCCAATAACGCGACATCCAGCCTCCGCCGATACAGCCCAAGGTCCCGATCCCGATGACCAGGAAGCTTATCAACGGAAGCCGGGATGAAAGCGGTGATGCCGTCAGACGGTAACTCGCTCCCAGGAAGTATCCGGCCAGGGACCAGAACGCATACAGCTCCCACATGTGGCCGAAATAGCCCAGCGCCTGCAGACGGAAAGCGCGATAGCGGAAGATCCGGAAAGCCATCCGCATATCGAAACGAGCTTTCTCGCGAAGATAGGGCCCGGGCGGCACCGCGACCAGCACCACCGTTCCTCCCATAAGCGCAAGCACCGACGCGATCGTCATCAACAGCCGCCACGGCAGGTCGGCGCCGAGTGCGAAAAGGAGATAGGGAACGGCTGTGCCCAGCGTCAAAGCACCGACCATAACGCCCAACCGCCATCCCAATCCCGATCGGAACCAGGAAGCAACGATCTTCATTCCCACGGGGTAAATGCCCGCCAGCACGACGCCGGTCAGAAACCGGAATGACAGTGCGGATTCCAAATCCTGCGACAGCAGGGCGAACCCCCCGTTGAACAGCGCACCGAGCAGGGCCGAAACGAAGAACACCCTTCCGGCTGAAAAGATATCCGGGAGGTTGAATACCGAATAGAGGAAGGTCCCGACGATGAATCCCAACTGAACGGAGATCGTAAGCCATGCGCTCTGGACCTCGCTCAGGCTCCAGGCCGTTTTAAGAACGGCTCCCGCCGCCGTTCCGGAGAACCAGATGGAAGAAGCCAGAAAGACCGCCAGGGAAACCAGCAGCAGCGCTCGACCGCCGCCGTTCTTATTGAAAGACGGAGGTTCACCGATTCCGGCCGAAGAGAGATGATGTTTTTCCGTTTCTTTCATACGGCGCAAAATTATTTCACAGGGTCCGTGGAAAGTCAAAATCCGAAAGCTCCGCTCAGCTAGGAAAGACTTCGTTTGAATTTATCCGGATGCGGTGCTTGAAGAAAACGTCGCGCTGATATAAATTGAGAAAGCTACCCGGTCGTCATCTCACGGAACATACCGGTTAATGGGAGGAAAACAGGATGCATCCGAGAATCACGGGCACCATCATCATTTTTTGCCTGGCGGTCGCGATGGTTTCGACTCCGGCCTGCTCATCAGGGGAACCGGTCGGCAAGGACCTCGAAATGAAAGAAGGAGAGGTTGAAATGAGCTTTGAGAAAAAACCCTTCGGCGCCCTGCCCGACGGAACCGCCGTGGAAATCTACACTCTGACGAATTCCAATGGCCTTGAGGCAAAGATCATGACCTATGGGGCGACCCTGGTAACGATGAAAACACCGGACAGGGACGGCATTCTCGACGACATCGTACTGGGACGGGATACCGTAGCCGACTATGTCGAGGATTCGCCCTATTTCGGCGCCACCGTGGGCCGCTGCGGCAACCGCATCGCCCACGGCCGCTTCCTGCTCGACGGGGAAACCTATGTCCTGGCTGCCAATGACGGCGAACATCACCTTCACGGCGGCGTCAAAGGATTCGACAAGGTGGTTTGGCATGCGAAAGCCCTGCGGCATGAAAACGACGGCGCCGTCAAGTTCACCTATCTCAGCCGCGACGGCGAGGAAGGTTATCCCGGGAATCTTTCCGTAGCCGTGACCTACGTGCTGACGGAAGAAAACGAATTGAAAATATACTATGAAGCCGAAACCGACAAGGCCACCCCGGTCAACCTGACCCACCACAGCTACTTCAACCTGGCCGGACAGGGATCGGGAAACATTCTGGGGCACGAACTTTTCCTCAACGCCGCATTCTTCACACCGGTCGATTCCGGATTGATCCCCACCGGTGAAATCGAAGCCGCAGCCGGGACGCCCTGGGATTTCACCACCCCCCACTCTATCGGACGGGAGATCGCCCGCGTCGAGGGAGGCTACGACCACAATTTCATCCTCAACAAAACAGCGGATGAACTCTCGCACGCCGCGGCCGTTTACGAGCCGGACAGCGGACGAACGATGGATATTTACACCACCGAGCCCGGCATCCAGTTCTATTCGGGAAATTTTCTGGACGGCTCCATTACCGGGAAACGGGGCAAAGTCTATCGGAAACACTTCGGATTCTGTCTGGAGACGCAGCATTTTCCCGATTCTCCCAATCAGCCGGATTTCCCATCCGTCATCCTGCGCCCCGGCAAAAAATTATCCAGCTTGACGATACACAAGTTTTCCGTCCGCCGATGACGCCGACCGTCCGATTTGAACGAATCGACAAGAGAATGAAAGGGATTGCATGCTGAAAAAAAAAGAAGGCTCTGACGTCAAGGCCGATTCCGTCCCGTCTTCCAAACCCTCTCTCAGAAAAGTTCTGGGGATCCCGGACGGCATCGCTCTGCTCATCGGCATCTGCATCGGCGCCGGGATCTATTCCAATCCCCAGCTGATCGCCGGATATCTGAGCTCTTTCAGCACCATCATCATACTCTGGATAGGTGCCGGCATATTCGTATTCATCAGCGCTTTGGTTTACGCCGAGTTGGGAACCCGTATGCCCTTTACGGGCGGTGAATATGTTTATATCACCAACGCTTTCGGCCCTTTCGCGGGATTCATGTTCGGGTGGGGACAGCTGTTCATCGTACGGACCAGCGCCGCCGCCGGACTCGCGTTGATCGTTGCCGATTATGCGGGTTATTTCATACCTCTCGACAAGACCACCCACATGGCTGCCGCGCTCGGCGTCATCGGTCTCTTCGGAACGCTCAACGTCATCGGCATCCAACGAGCGAGCGCCTTCCAGAAGATCTCCACCATCCTGAAAATCGTGGGTATTTCCTCGATTATCCTGATCGGTTTTTTGTTCAGCGGCGGACAGGAGAACATGTTGGCGGCCCGGGCCGCGCCTACGGGAGGTCTGGGACCGATCGGAAATGCCGTAGCCGCTTTGATGCTGATTATCTTCGCCCATACGGGCTATGAACGGATCGGCTACTCGGCCGGAGAGATGAAGAATCCCAAAAGGGTCATCCCCTTGAGCCTCTTCATCGGTATCCTGGTTGTCGTCGCCCTATATGCACTGACCAATACCGTTTATCACCGAACCCTGGGGATGGAAGGAATGAGGGCAAGCACGATCGTAGCAACGGATGTCCTTACCCTGCTTATCGGTCCATTGGGGGCCGGCGTCATTGCGATCCTGGTCATCATCTCGGCATCGGGAAGCATAAACGGGACGATGATGACGGCGCCCCGCGTCTACTACGCCATGAGCAAAGACGGCCTTTTTTTCAAATGGCTGAATTATATCCATCCCCGATTTCGAACCCCCTCAAGAGCCGTGATTGCGCACTGCGTTTGGGCCGGAGTGATACTCGTCATACGCGGCACCTTCGAAACCATCGCCACGGGTCTGGTTTTTACCATCCTTATTTTCTACGGGATGTCCACACTGGCCCTCTTCAAGATGAGACGGGACGATATCGGGGGAAAAGGCGTTTTCCGCGTCCCCTTTTATCCCTATCTGCCCATATTCTCTCTTTTGATGATCGCGGGACTCCTCGTCCTGAGAGCCGTCTTCGAATGGCAAAATTCGGCGACGGACCTGATATTTATCGTTACAGGACTGCCGTTCGCCCTATATTGGTGCCGAAAAAGAAAAAAAACCGCCGAGACCACCCCCCGGAACACATAATGCTTCACGAAAAAAGCCATGAGAATTTATAGGATGCATGCCGGTGAGATGCGGAAGATCCATGCCGCCCCACGGACAATCCCATAAATATTTTTTGCAGTCTTGGTATTCTTTGGTACAATTCCAGAAGGAGAATAAGCGAATACGGAATATGCGACGCAAACTCACCCATTCGACGATTTCACAAAAATCATCGAAGGCGTTCAAGGAGGCGATTGTGAAGTCCATCATGCTGATCGTATGCTGCCTGTTCACAATGGGCTCGGCCGAATCCATCCAGGAAAGACCCCGGCTCCGGGAGTTCGGCATCCGGACAGGGATTCTTTCCCCGGGCCGTTGGAACGCCATCACGGATGTAACCGGAGTTAAAGTCGGACACGTGACCCTGATCCGGGACGCACACATCAGGACCGGAGTCACCGCCGTTCTTCCTCACGGCGAAAATATATTCCAGATTAAGGTTCCCGGCGCCGTCCATGCGGCCAACGGTTTTGGAAAGTTGATGGGAATCACCCAGGTGGAAGAGCTGGGAAACATTGAAACACCCTTGATCCTCACCAACACCCTGAGCGTCCCGACCGCGGCCGATGCGCTGATCGGATACGTTCTGGACCAACCCGGCAACCAAACCGTACGTTCCGTCAATCCGGTAGTCGGAGAGACCAACGACGGCTACCTGAACGATATCCGCGGCCGCCATGTTAAGCGTGAACATATCCTCGAAGCCATCCGAAAGGCCGACACGGGACCTGTGGAAGAAGGCGCCGTGGGCGCAGGTACGGGCACCGTCTGCTTCGGATTCAAAGGGGGCATAGGAACCTCCTCCAGAAAACTGACCGCTCGGCAGGGCGGATACACGGTCGGCGTCCTGGTTCAATCCAACTTCGGTGGAATCCTCAGGATCGGCGGGCTTTCGGTCGGAGAGCGTCTGAAACGATTGCCGAGAAACGGGGACGAAGCCGCGGAGGCGGACGGCTCGTGCATGATCATCGTCGCCACCGACGCGCCCCTGGACAGCCGCAACCTCAAGCGCCTGGCCAAACGCGCTCTCCTCGGAATCCCTCGTACCGGGGGATACAATTCCAACGGAAGCGGCGATTATGCCATCGCTTTTTCAACCGCTCCAGGACTCCGGATTCCTTACCGGTCGTCCGTTCCGACTCTGAACCGGGAGGTTCTGCGCAATCCGCAGGTTTCGCCGCTGTTCCAGGCTGCGGCCGAAGCGGCGGAGGAAGCCATTCTCAATTCCCTGTTCAAAGCCCGGGATATGGACGGCCGGGACGGGCACCGGATTCCGGCTCTTCCCCTGGATCGGGTCCGCGGCCTGATGAAGGAGATTCCATGAAAAAAGTCATCGGGATTCTAGGCGGTATGGGGCCGGAAGCCACGGCCCACATGCATGAGCTCATTATCAGAAAGACCAAGGTGGAAAAAGATCAGGACCACATCTCCATGGTCATCATGAACAATCCCAAGATCCATCCCCGTTCCGATGCCATCTTCGGGATCGGCCCGGATCCGACGCCCCAGCTCATCGACGGCGTAAGGCTCCTCCTGCAGGCGGGCGCGGATTTTATCATCATCCCCTGTGTGACCGCGCACTATTTCCACCCCGGGATGGCGGCGGAGATGGACTTTCCTTTTATCAGTCTGCTGGATGAATCCGCGCTCTGGGTGAAGCGTCATCTTCCGGACGTAGCGAAAGCCGGATTGCTCTGCAGCACAGGCACCCTCGATTCACGTATCTTCCATGACGCCTTCGCCCGTGTCGGCATCTCGGTTATCGGACCGGATGAAGAGGGACAAAAACGCTTTGAACACGCCGTCATGGGAACCGACGGGATCAAAGCGGGATTCACGTCCGGACCTCCTCGGGAGGCCGTCCTGGAATCCGCCGTTCACCTCATCGACCGCGGCGCTCAGGCCATCGTCGCCGGGTGCACCGAAATTCCTCTCGTTCTGGATCCGAAGGACATCACCGTCCCGCTCATCGACCCGATGGAGATCATTGCCGAGACGAGCATCAGGGCGGCGGGATACGAAGTCAAGGAATAGGCATACCGACGGAGACGCCGTCAGCGCCGGTAAAAGAAGATGAGGTGTTCCTCTCCGTCTTCGGTTTCAACGGAGGCGAAACCGGCCTCTTTATCCTCCCAGCCGGGCATCTCATAATTATGCGACAGCACGCGCGTTCCGGGCCGGAGCTGGCGTTCCAGCTGCGGACGGAGAAGCGCATTCGATTCCGTCAGCAGGTACATGGTGACCACAGTGGCTTGGGACAGATCCACGGCGGCGACATCCGCGTTGATAAAACCGACAAGGTGTTCCACGCCCGCATTCCGGGCGCCGGCCTTCGATTCCGCGATTCTCTGAGGATCCAAGTCGATACCGACTCCCCTGGCGCCGTATTTCTCCGCCGCGGAGATCACGATCCGGCCGTCTCCACAGCCCAGGTCATAGACCACATCATCCCGGGCGACCTCGGCCATGCGAAGCATCTTTTCGACCACGGCCTTCGGCGTCGTTACAAAAGGCGCGAGATCCGGGACATCCGCCCTGGCGTGAGATCCCTCATACAGGTTCAAGCGGTCGTTTTCATCATACCGGAAATTGTATGGTGTTCCGGGACGAAGCCGATAAGAGATCAGCTCTTCTCCGCTTGAAAACCGGATATCGGCGGGGAACCCTCCGGGGAAACCGGCTTGTTCCGCTGCTTCGAGTCTATGCTCCAAAGCCGGTTGGTCGCTTCCGTAAAACTCGATCGTGAAGACAACGGACTCCGCAGTCAGGTTCCGAAGCGTCAGGACGGAAGAGGGGGCGGCGGGATCCGAGTCCGAGTCAGGAGAACAGCAAAGAACGAAAACCGCCAGAAAAAGCAACCACCCCGTAAAAAAGATCTTTCGTGATGCGGTCATCAAATCCTCCATGACGCATTATAATCCATTCAACTCCATCGACACAAAAGATATCCCCATTGCGAGGACGATCACCTACAGGTTGAAGACAGCGGAAAAGACCACAATCTATAGAATCTATCGGCTTTCAGGGGTTGACCAAAAATCATGGAGATTATATTATATACCGGTACGGAAGACAAAGGAGCGATTTGCAAATGAAGAAAAAACAAAACAAAGACTTTACGAGCATCGCCACTATCCTTGCAGAGGCTAAAAAAGCCTACTACGCGGAATGGAAAAAGATAGAAGCAAAATTCAATGAAGTTGAAGAGCAGAAAGCGGAGCTTTCCAAGCTGGGTGACTTTCTCAAGAGCCAAGGCGTCGATCCTGAAGAAATGGTGAAGATGAAAGTCGCCAAGTCGGAGAAGCTGAAGCTGGCCAGGGCCAGGAAAAAAGGATAATCCGGTTTCCCCGAAGGGCTTCTTTCCGGGGACGACTCTGTATTAAGGCCGACCAACGACTCCGCCTGATCGGCCAATCAGACGGATTTCGTTTCATAATGGGGCTCCCGCCCCAAGAAGAATGGGACTTCCGTTTGACAAAAATCCCATCAATGGCTAGAGTTTAAACGCTCATCAAGGGGATCGACGTTGATTCATGAATATGACGCTCTCATCATCGGAGCCGGAGGCGCCGGGCTTTTTGCCGCCTTGGAAGCCGGCACAAGCGTCAGAACCGCCGTTCTTTCCAAGCTGTATCCCATACGCTCACATACGGGAGCCGCACAGGGGGGCATAAGCGCGGCCTTGGGAAATGTCGAAGAAGACAAGCCGGAATGGCATGCCTTCGACACGGTTAAAGGAGGGGACTATCTGGTGGACCAGAACGCCGCCGTCATTCTTGCCGAAACAGCGGTTCAAGCGGCATACGACCTCGAGAACCGCGGCCTTCCCTTCAACAGGACACCGGAAGGCCTGATCGATCAGCGGCGCTTCGGAGGTCATACCCGAAACTTCGGAGAAGCGCCCGTTCGCCGCGCCTGTTACGCCGCCGACAGGACCGGCCATATGATCCTCCAAACCCTCTATCAGCAGTGCATCAAGAACGACGTATCTTTTTATGATGAATTCCAGATCATCGACGTCATATTCAGAGGAAAGAAGTGCGGAGGTGTGGTCGCGGTGGAACTTGCGACCGGAAATATTCATCTCTTCAAAGCCAAGGCTGTTTTATTCGCCACCGGAGGATTCGGGCGCATGTTCGGCATCACCTCCAATGCCTATGCGAACACGGGAGACGGACCGGCGCTGCTGCTGCGAAAAGGCGTTGCGCTGGAAGACATGGAATTCTTTCAGTTTCACCCCACAGGAATATACGGAATGGGCATTTTGATCACGGAGGGCGTTCGCGGGGAAGGAGGCATCTTGAGAAACCGCGGCGGCGATCGATTCATGGAAAAATATGCTCCCGGACTCCTCGACCTCGCCCCGCGCGATATGATAGCCAGAGCGATCATGTCCGAGATTTCCACAGGCATGGGGATAAAGGGAGACCGGTCCATAACCGACTTCGTACACCTTGACGCGACCCATCTTGGAAGAGATGTGATCGAAGAAAAGCTTCCGGAAATCGCCGAATTCAGCCGAACCTATTTGGGGATAGACCCGGTTGAAAAACCCATCCCCGTCCAGCCGACGGCACACTACGCGATGGGCGGGATTCCCACGGACGAAAACGGAAGGGTTGTCGACGGCCGCGGGAGGGTTTATGAGGGATTGTACGCGGCGGGAGAATGCGCCTGCGTTTCGGTTCACGGCGCCAACCGGCTGGGAACGAACAGCCTGGTCGATCTCATCGTTTTCGGGAAAAGAGCGGGAATGGACATGGCAAACTTCGCGAAGGAAAGCGGGCATCTCGCCCTCTCTGAAAACACGGTCGATTCCGCAAAAGAGAAAATTGCGCGGTTGATGCAACCGGGAAAAGGACCGGATCCGGAAGCGATCCGATCACGCATGAAACAGCTCATGACGGAGAATATCGGAGTTTACCGCAGCGGAAAGGACATGTCGGCGGCGCTTGAAAACATCAAAACTCTGAGAGAGGATTATAAACAGGCGCGTGTCCGCGACACCGGCAAATCGTTCAACACGGATCTTTTGCAAATATTGGAGTTGGGGAACCTTCTTGACCTTGCCTATGTGACGGCCGCCTGCGCGGCCCGGAGAGAAGAATCCAGAGGAGCGCATGCCCGCATGGATTTTCCGGATCGCGACGACAAGAATTGGCTTCATCACACATTGGCGCGCCTTCGAGGCGATGCGATTGACATCGACACGAAGCCGGTCGAAATCACAAAGTGGGAGCCTAAGCCCCGCATCTACTAGTTTTATATGAACAGCTCCAGCCGGCCTGGGCTGTTCATGAAATAATGGCGAGAGGATTTGAAGTTATGATCGTGAAAGAAAAATGAAGGTTACAGTCGCCGTTAAACGATTCAACCCGGAAAAAGACGACACGCCCGCCTTTCATGAATATGAAGTCGACGCCGCTCCCACCGACCGCGTTCTGGATGTCCTGATGCACATCCAAAGGAAAATCGATCCATCCCTGGCATTCCGGAAAAGCTGCGGTCACGGAGTCTGCGGTTCCGATGCCATGGTCATAAACGGCAGGGAGCGCCTGGCCTGCAAGACGCTTTTGAAGGAACTCACGGATAAAGAAGGGACGAAGCTCATCATCGAACCCCTGCGCACCCTTCCCGTTCAGAAAGATCTCATGGTCGACCAGACGGAATTTTTCCAAAAATACCGGCGGATCAAGCCTTTTTTCATCAACAACGAAAAAGCCGGCCCCAAAGAGCGGAGACAGAGTCCCGAGCAAAGGAAAATAATCGATGCCGCCACCAGCTGTATCCTCTGCGCCGCCTGTTACTCCGCCTGCCCGGTCGTACAGGGGGAGAATCCGCTCTATCTGGGCCCGGCGGCGATCGTCCAGGCTTCACGCTTCAATAACGATTCGCGCGACAGAGGTTTCGAGCTGAGATTGCCCGAACTGGATGATCCCGATGGGATTTGGCCGTGCAATAACTACTTCAATTGCACTCAGGTATGCCCGCGAAACATCAAGGTCACAAAGATCATCAATCTGGAAAAAAATAAAATAAAGAAATTTCATGGTCAAGGGGAAGGACACGCAAATCCCGAATAGAGGCGGCCCATTCCACAATGAAAAAAAATCGTTCTTCCCCCCGAGCGGTCCTTCTGGAAAACCTTGAGATACGTCACGAAACATCGGTCGAACGCTTCGCCGTTCGCCTCGAAAATAAACTCGGCTACCTTGCTTATAAAAAACAAGACGATAAAATCCTCGATTTTATCCAGGTATATGTCCCTCCTGAATTCAGGAACCTCGGGATAGCGGAAAAGCTGACCGAAACCGCTCTGCAATATGCCATGCGAAAAGGCTTTACGGTCATTCCTCGTTGTTCTTATGTAGCCGCTTACCTCAAAAGGATAAAGCGCCGCCGAAAAAGGCCTTAGATGCGTGCAGGCCGGCGGTTCACCCAAGCCGGGTGATCGAACCGGATGACCCTTCAGCGGATTATTCGGAACCCCCATTTTTATCCACTTGAAAGCCGTGTATCTGATAAAACATGCGGTACAGCTGGCCTGTTTTCGCGGGGATGAGGGGCCCCGGATCCGCTAGCCGGTCCGGATCAGGGATGTGGGGAAACAGAACTCCAGATCTTGCTCCGACATATGTCTGATCATTCGCACGCTAATTTATTATTATAACTCGCTTTTAAGGATCCGTGACACATTTTAGGAGGAAGATTTCATGACTCCCCTGAAATGTGACGAGGGAATCGGCGATCGTTTTAAAAGTAAAAACAAATCCCCCCATCGATACGCAATCCGCCGCGTTTTTGTGATATAATATTTTTTGGATTTTAATCATCAGGGGGACTGAGAAGCTCAAAAGACAGCACGGATCAGCACTCCGTTATATCGGAGCCCGTCATGGTTTTAATCGAGGATACCGTCGAACATCCCAGGGCCAGACCGGAATGGTATGAGAGGATCGCAAGGTTCGAAAAAGCCCATACGGGAAAAGCCCTCTGGCAGATTACGAATACGCTTCTCCCCTACTTCTTTCTGTGGTACGTCATGATCCGCGCCGTCACCGCCGGATATCCCTATTGGATCATCCTCTTCCTGGCCGTTCCCGCCGGTTTGTTCATGGTGCGCCTCTTCGTCCTGTTCCACGACTGCACCCACGGATCGCTTTTCCCCTCGAAAAGAGCCAACCGGATCTTCGGGTACATTTCGGGGATCCTGACCTATACCCCCTATGAAAAATGGCGGGCTTCACATTGGAGGCACCACGCGACCGTCGGCGACCTCGACCGCAGGGGACAGGGCGATTTCTGGACGATGACGAAAGAGGAATACCTCGCCGGTTCGAGAAGAAAGCGCCTCATCTACAGGCTGGCGCGGAATCCTTTCATCGCCTTCGGGTTGGGGCCGATCGCTTCATTCCTCATTTATCAGAGACTGCCCTTCGGGGCCCGAAGCAGACGGGAAAAGATCAGCGTCCACCTGACCAATCTGGCGATCCTGGCGATACTCGTGACGGCGGCTTTAAGCATAGGATTGAAAACATACTTTCTGATCCAACTTCCGATCTTCTTTTTCGGCGGCATGCTCGGATTCTGGCTGTTTTACATCCAGCACAATTATGACGGGGTGTTCTGGTGGCGGCATGAAGATTGGGACAGAATGGTGGCGGCGGTCGAAGGATGCTCCTTTTACAGGCTTCCCCGGGTGCTGCAGTGGTTCACCGGCAGCATCGGATATCATTTCATCCATCACCTGCGCCCCCTGATCGCAAATTACTCCCTGGAAAAATGCTTCAAATCCGAGTTCGCTCTGCAAAAAGTCGAGCCGCTGACCATAAGGAAAAGCCTGCGTTCGCTCGTGCTGCACCTGTGGGATGAAAAGAATCGAAAACTCGTAAAATTCCGCGCCGCAAAAAACTGAATCCGCTTTACTCATCAACTCCGCGGCATCGGATGCAAAAGCCCTCAGGATGTCCACGAGCGGTATCCCCGGTACGCACTGCGGACTTCAACTCATTGACCACGCCTTTTCATCTATGATAGGCTTTATTCGGATACAGGGGCGGAGAAGGAGGATTCGCGAAGACGATTCTCTCGTACGAGACGAATTGAACCATTTCTAAAATCCGGAAAGATTCTGCGCCTCAGGTTTGATTTTTCGTAAACAGGGACAGTTGCAAGCGATCATGGGATCTCTCATCGTCTCACTCAACAGCTCAAAAAAGTCGGTATTGGATTCTCATCTTGTCGGCGGGAAAGCGGCCAATCTGGCTAAGCTCCACCGCATGGGATTTCGCTCGGCACCCGGCTTCGTCATCACGTCGAAAGCTTTTCATCGATTCATCGATCCACTCGATCAATTTGGACCTGTGGACTCGCCGGGATTGAACGCAGCGGAGTACAAGTCTTTAAAGGAACGGATAATCTCTATCCCGTTCGATCGCCGCTTGGAAAACACGATCTGGAAATTCCATCGAAAGCTATCCGGATCGGTCGCCGTACGCTCTTCGATGGTGGGAGAAGATCGAGCGAACGATTCTTTCGCCGGACAATTGGACACTTATTTGCATGTCGAACCGGACCGGCTGATCGAGGCGATAAAGGAATGCTACGCTTCCCACTATAAACCTCAGCTGTTTCAATATCTTTCCGCCAGGGGAAAGCTGATGAATGCCCGGAAGCTCGACCTGCTTTCGACGGCGGTGATCGTGCAGCGGATGGTCGAGGCCGAGACCGCGGGGATCGCCTTTACGGCCGATCCCATCTGCGGGCGGAGCGAAGTGATCATAGAAGCCGTTGCCGGACTCGGCAAGGATGCGGTTTCCGGGGGGAAGGATCCGGATCGATATGTCGTCAATGCGAACGGGAAAATTTCCGAATCGGCGCCGACGGAAAAGGGACGACCGCTGTTATCCCGGGAACAGATCCTTCGGCTTGCCGTCTCTGCAAACCGGATAGCCCGCAAGATGGGACACCCCCAGGATATCGAATGGGCATGGGACGGAGAGGATTTTATATTTCTCCAGACGCGGCCGATCTCGACGCTGTTCGGAAAACAAATATACTCGAATAAATTGGTGGCGGATATGTCGCCGGGAGTCATCAAACCGCTGCAGTGGTCCACCTATACCCTGTCCATGATGACCCGTGTCTTCTGCCGGCTGTTCACGGAAATCATCGGTCCGAACAACATCGATTTCAACAAGGCGATCCGGCTGATCCATTCCCGTGTATACACAAACATCAATTTCTTTAACGACATGCTCGAGCGAATCGGACTCCCCGGCAATTTTTTTGAGATGATAGCCAGAGACGAAGAGGCCCGCAGGAGGCGGCCCCCAATGTCGCCCAAACTGCTGCATTCACTGGTGTTTAAGTTTATTCCCTTTATTTGGAAGTATTCCCGGGCCGAAGCCCGGATCAATCGTTTTATCAACAAACAAAACGCCATTCTCAACCTTTACCGGAAATCGGATTGGTCCGGTGTCAGTATCAATGACAAATATATGCATCTAAAACATTTGATGTTCCTGCATAATGAAGCTCAGCAAAACATCATGATCACCGCGCTCAATATGGCCATACGAAATACCCTGCTGAAAAAGATGATCCGAAAACATGCTCCTTCGGTGCGGTCCAGCGATCTGCTCACGGGTCCGGCCGGAGAAAAAGGCTGGGAGTTGAATGCGGAATTGGACGACCTGTCGGAAAAAGTCCATGCCCTGGGAAAAGACATCATAAGTCTCTGCATCGAGGGCGATGACGGTGAAATCCGCCGCCGGCTGAGTTCGTCGGCCAAAGGGAGAGAGCTGATCTCTGAATTCGACGCCTTCATGAAAAAATACGGCCATCTCAGCGCCAACACCACCAACTTCACGGAACCGCCCTGGATCGAAAATCCCAAAATGATCTGGTCGTCCATGGGAAACAAAGCATCGCACCGACATCGAAAGCGGTCGGCCGGATCGGAAAGTTCAAGAGCCGAAAAACGGAACGAGGTCTTGAAGCACTTGAATCCCATTCAAAAAAAGGCCTTCCGCCGGATCTTAAAGACGACCATCGTATACCTGACGCTGCGTGAAAAAATCAGCCTGCTGCTGTCGGAAGACACCTATCAGTTTCGGCGGCTTGTCCTTGGATTGGGCGAGGGCCTGGTTCTAAAAGGAATCATCGAAAAACCGGATGATGTTTTTTACCTACACTATGATGAAATCACGAAAATCATCGAAGAGAACACGCAAACACGGGAAATCGGCGGAAAGATCATCCGGCGCCGAAGACGGATCGAACAAGACGCACAAATAATTCCTGAAGATACCATCTGCGGCGATCAGATCGAAACCCGGCCGGAAAGGAGTATATGCGAACCGGAGTTTCTGACCGGGATTTGCGGGAGTTCGGGCTTCAAACAGGGATATGCCTATGTTGTCGAGGATCCGGGAAAAATCAACCGGGTCTTGACTCCCAGGGATATTCTGGTCGTTCCCTTCTCCCACGTGGGTTGGACGCCGCTTTTCTCCAAGATCGGCGGCATCATCGCCGAAACCGGAGGTCAGCTCTCGCACACATCCATCATTGCCCGGGAATTCGGCATCCCGGCCGTCGTCAGCGTCCCCCGGGCGATGGGAGCGATAAAGACCGGGCAGCCCCTGACTTTAGACGCCGACAAGGGACGGATCTATTTGAAACATATACATTCAACACAAGGAGATTGATGATGAACGGGTATATTATCTTGGCCGCCGCGATCGCGGGGTATTTGATCGGTTCGTTCTCCAATGCCCGACTGATCACGCGTATCTTCGCTCCGGGAAAAGACATCTCCCAGACGAAAATCCGCATGGAAGGAAGCGATAAGGTATTCGATGTGAATGTCGTCAGCGCTTCAACCGTTTCCATCAACCTGGGAGCTCGTTACGGATTCATCACCATGCTGCTGGATATGCTGAAAATCATCCTTCCGGTCCTGGCCGTCAAACATCTCCTCCTGGATCATCCCTATTTTCTGATCACGGCCGCTTCCGGCATGATCGGGCATATCTGGCCGATATATCACCGCTTCAAGGGCGGCCGGGGCGTTCTGGCCGTATACGGAACCATGTTCGCCATCGACTGGATCGGAGCCCTCGTTACATCCGTTGCCGGCATGATATTCGGCCTGGCGGTGCTGCGCAATGTCGTGGCCGCTTACATCGTCGGCGTCTTTTTTATCATTCCCTGGCTGTGGTTTCGAACCCATGACATCGCGTTTCTCATCTTTGCGGTGGCCATCAATCTGATCATGGCCGTCGGGGTCAGCCCCGAAATCAAGGAAATGAACAGGTTGAAGAAAGAAGACGCCTGGGACGATCCGATCGCCGTATTTCAGCTGACCGGAATGGGACGAGGCATCGTCAAAATGGCAAAACTGATCGGCGTCATCAAACCGAAACCGAAAACTGACGTTTGAGCATAATCTTTGTACCGGAAATCTTAAAAGATAAAGCCCGTAATGAATAATCGAAGCATATTTCGCGAGAAGAAACTCGACATGTCTTCACGACAGCTGATTACGGGGATTTTCCTGGTTCTTCTGGCCGTCGTTTTCAGTATCGGACTGATGTTCGCCTCGATCGAACTGCCGGACCTTATGCAGAACGCCCTTTACGACACGGTGCCGGCCCTTTCCGGAGATTCCCACGCCGACAGCTTCGCCGTGACCCGGACAGAGATCTTCATGCGGCACTACCATCTCCGTCTTATCGGCTATATCTGTTTCATCCTTATGGTTCTCATCATTATCGGAGGCTTCCTCTTCGGAAAACGAGGATTGGCTTCCGCCGGAGCCCTGTTGATGTTCCTGCCGGTTTTCGCCCAGTTCGCCGGAGTGATGTTTTTCCTGGCCGGGCTCGGCATCCTGAACATCATATGGCTCCCTGTCCTGGACATCTCCTTCGATGCCGGGCGTCTGGGAGATGTGGTCTACCTTCCTTACCGGCTGCTGCGCGCCCTCTTCACTCGGATCGGAGGAATCGACATCCATCTCCCCCTGGTTTACGCCTGTATCGGGATCGGGCTCCTGCTTTTCACCCTCGGTACGTTCACCTGGCTTTCCGCCCGCTACCGGAAGCGCGACATGGCGGATTTCTGGATCTACAAGATCTCCCGGCATCCCCAATACCTGGGCTGGATCATCTGGAGCTACGGCATGCTGCTGGCCTTGATGCGAATCAAATATCCCAAGCGTTCCTGGGGAATCGCTTCAGCTCTGCCCTGGATGCTATCGGCCATGATCATTATCGGCGTGGCTCTGATGGAAGAACGGAAGATGAAACACCTGATGGGGGAGAAATATGAGAAGTACCGGAAGGCCACTCCCTTCCTTTTCCCTCTCCCCGGATTCATCGGCGATATCTTCACCATCCCCGCCCGCCTGCTTTTCCGCAAGCCGCTCCCCGACCGGAAAGGAGAGATCGCCGTCGTCTGCCTCGTTTATACCGCGATCCTGATCGCTCTCTCCCCGCTTTCCTGGAAATATTCACGGCCCCGCCGGTTCACTCTCTCTGAAGAGGCCAGAACGCAGGAGACTCGCACGGGAAAGCTCATCCGTGAGCTTCAGATCAATCCCAACCCGAGGAGCAAATTCTGGATCATCGAGGAACTTTCACATATGGGTTCCGCGGTCGTCGATCCCCTCCTCCCCCTGCTCAAGCACCCCGATCCCGAAGTCCGGTCCAACACCGCCAGGGCTCTGGAAAAGATCAAGGATCCCCGCTCCATCCCCGGCTTCATCGATCTCCTCCGGGACGAAAACGCGGGTATCCGCATGCAGGCCGTCGATGTCCTGGGCCGCTTCGGCGCGCGGGAGGCGGAAGCGGCGTTAACGCCATTGCTGGATGATAGCGACGACGCCGTCAGGGTCGCCGCAGTCCGGGCGCTGAGCCGCCTCGGGTCTATGACAGGGCTGGCCCCCGCCATGGCCCTGCTCGATCACCGGGATTGGTGGACGCGCAAGGCGGCGGCCGAATCACTGGGTCTTCTCGGATCGGAAGAAGCGGTCGACGCGTTGGTGGAGCGATATCCGGACAAAGACGTTCGCGTGCGGCGGGCCGTCGTCGTCGCTCTCCTCGAGATCGGATCCCCCCGATCCGCGCCGTCCCTGAAGCAGGCTGTCCGGGATGAAGATTGGGAGGTACGCCTGTACGCCCAGGAGGCCCTAAAAAAGATCGGCCGTAACCCTGAGTAAAGCATTCAATCGGCAAAACGCCCGGCATGAAAACGATTCGCGGATTTACGTCACGGGATCGGCGCTTGGATTCCGACCTGAAAAAGGTGATTCCACCTCCCCGATTCCGTGTCGGCCTGAAGACGGTGATTGACAGATCAAAACCCATGGGAATATGATTGTCAACTTGTGAGATTTTCAAAAAATGGCGAATGAAATCATCTTGGCTCTGCATCTCTTCTGCGGGATATCGATCTGGCTTCTGACTTTCGGATATGTGTCGATCCTGAGGATCTTCGTCAGCGTCAAATCCGGCATGCTCCATCGCAAGCACCCTCTCCCTCCCATCGCCGTGGTGATCCCCACCCTCAATGAAGAGCACGGTATTCTCGGCAAGCTCGAAGACATGGAGCGCTGTGATTATCCCCGGGACCGGATGACGGTGGTCGTTGTCGACGGCGGATCGGAAGACGGAACCGTCGAACGCGTCAAAGAAGAAATTTCCAAAGGAAGAAAGATCAAAATCATCAGTCTGCCCGGGGCCTGCGGCAAAATCGACCAGGTGAATCATATATTGAAAACTCCGGGTCCGGAGATCCTCGTGTTTTCGGATTCCGACTCAAGGCTTGAACCCTCCTGTATCCGGGAACTCGTTCAGTCTCTGATCGATGATCCCAAAAACGCCCTGGTAGGGGCTTCCGTGGAACCGAAAAGCTTTCTGCTGGAGGAGCGGATCCATTGGCTCGTCCTGAACACGATCTGGTGGCTGGAGGGCGAGATCTTTGCCGGAGCCGGGATCTCAGGCGTGTGCTATGCCTTGAACCGCAGATTTTTCTCCCATCCCATGCACGACGCCGTCGCCGAGGATATCCATATAGGGCTCGATGCCGGCGCCCGAGGGTACCGCGTCCGGATATGCCGTGCGGCCAAAGCGGTCGAGCTGCGTGTTCCCCAAACCACCGTAGAATTTCTTCAGTACCGACGGAGACGTGGTGCGAGCTACATCCATGAACTGGTATTTCCCCCGGATCATCCGCATCCTCCACGCGGCTGGAAACTGATCCGTCTGCTCCGCCTCCGGCAATTTTCATGGGTTCCATGGCTGGGAGCGGTGTTCGGAGCGACTTCTCTATTTCTCCTGGCGACCCGGTTCCGAATCTACCCGCTCGTTTTTTCAGGCCTGTTCATCGTTTCAGCCTGTCTGATGAGTCGGAAGCTTCTCCGCCGAGACGACGGCCGGCCGGGGGCTTTCGCCCTCATTTCAGGAATGATCAGCTATGCCGTTTTGATCATCATCTCTCTCCTGTCTCTGAATAAACATCCAACCGAGCAAGGCCCCCTGGGGGGAAGAAAGGAAATTTATGATAAATACCCGACAGCTTAAAATCGGACTCCGCTATCTCAGGTACTATCCGCAAAAAGTTCGGCCTTATGAGGTCGCCGCCCAGCTCTGGAATGAATGCGATCAGCGGTGTATCTACTGCCGCTGCCCTGAGGTGAGAACCGATCTCATGACCACCGAACAATGGATCTCCATCCTCCGGGACCTCCGCCGCCTGGGAACACTGCGCATCAAGTTTCAGGGGGGGGAACCGACGATCAAGCCTGATTTTCTCGAAATCTGTGGCGAAGCCCGCCGTCTCGGGATCATCACATCGGTGGTCACCAACGGTCGGCGAACCTCTCAACAACCCGAACTCCTTGATCCGATTATGGAGGTGGTCGTAAGCCTGGATTCCCTCCGCCGGGATGTCAATGATTTCATGCGGGGGGAAGGAGCTTATGAAAACGCCCGCCGCACCCTCGATTTTTCCCTGGAGAAAGGGAAAAAGACCTATGTCAACATGGCCCTTTGCCGAAAAAATCTTGAGGATCTGGAGACCATGCTGGACTTCTGCGAGCAAAAAGGGGTCCGGATGAATGCTCAGCCGATCAAATTCGGTGTGGAGTATTATGATGAAGGAGCCAGGGAAATGGCTCTCACTCCGGATGAGATCAGGGATTTTCACCACCGCATGATCTCCTGGAAAAAGCAGGGACGATCGATCATGTTCTCTATTCCCTCTTTCGAGAAAGCCTTGAAATGGCAAGACCTCACCCTGAACGCGATCAAGAGTGAAGGACGATCGGGCTGCATGGCCGGCAAGTTCTACTTTCATATCGATCCCGACGGCGACGTAATCCCCTGTATTCCCCATGTCGCGGACTTCACCCCCAAAAACATCCTGAGGGATGGGCTGGTGGAAGCGCTCGCGAATGCACGCTTCCATAACTGCGGCGACTGCTGGTCCCCCTATTTAAACGAAAGGAAGGATCTTTTCAAACTCAAGCCCACCGCCCTCGTCGAATTTTTCCGCCGGGGTTGACGGTAAGGTTTCTCCGCGGCGGCAGCAGGATTCGAAGGCATGGGGGACGACGCTTCAATGATACGTCTCCTCCTACCGCCCCAGTTTATTAAGAATCGAGCGGGCGTTTTCGTTTTCCGGATTCAAATCCAATGATTTCCGATAGTTCCGGACGGCATTTTCAATGTCCCCGGCTTTGAGAAAGGCTTCTCCCAGGCTGTCATACGCATTGGCGGATCCGGGGTGTTTATTGACGTTGAGTTTGAATATTTCAAGGGCATCCTCCAGCTTTCCCTTGTTCATCGCCATGTAGCCCATACGATTCAATACATTTTCCGGCACCTCGAGCACCTGCCGGTATTTTTGTGACAGGCCGGCGTAATAGGCCAAGACCGCATCCAATCCCTCAGCGCTTATCTCCGGAGGCATCCGCCAATCGGAAAAGATGAAATCCAAACCGTAGGCAAAGGCTTTGACCGGCATGGTTTGATGGTCCGCGTCTTTGAACCGCCTGAATGCCCAGATCAGGTTCTCTCCGGAATCCGCTTCCAGCGCCCGCGTAAACTCCAGTGCCGGATCCAGCATGGAGGCGCCTTCATTCCCCATGGTCATGAACAGAAAAGAAGCGTGCGAATCCTTCGGGGCGGCCGCACGCACCGCTTTTTTTTTCATGAGCTCACCATCCCACCACAGACTAGGACTGGTCGCGATAAAAGCCGAAAAATCCGCGGACGCATCAAAGAGGGTGTTCACGACGAAAAGGCCGCCGATGGAATGTCCGCACAGGACATGAAAGGGAGTCACACGATAATGCTCCCGGACATATCCCATGAGTTCACGATCGATAAATCCGAGGAAGGCATCCGCCCCCCCGCTGTTCGGAATCGGCGTCCCATCCGGGATATCCGCCCGTGTAGGCGTGTAATCCCGCCATCTGTCCACCGCTTCGATCCCGATGACGATCAATTCCGGACATTTCCCGATGCTGGAATAGTAGGAAACCATCCCGGAGAATGCGGGAAAAAAGTCTTCACCGTCAAGGGTGATCAACACCGGATAAGCTTGCGCCGATTCATGATACGAAGCCGGAAGCGCAATCGAAACGACCCGCTCTTCGTTCAATATCTTCGATTTCAAGGAAAACGTTTTCCCGCCCGGATCAACCTTCCGGGCTTCCTGTCCCGAAATCCCCTGAAACGGCAGGAAAGACAAAAGAATCAAAGCCATCGTTATCCGTTTGTCTTTCGGCATGTTCATGATCCTTCTCTTCATATTCCGCAACAGTATAACACAAGACCCGAAAAAGCAGCCGGAACAACTTATGAGAATTTCCCCCTGCCTGGAATGGAAAAAACGGACGGCACCGTTCGGAAGCATCCCGCCCGCGGTTAGCGGGCTTTCCATCGGGGACGGTCGGGGTTCGGGGGCTAGAGGTTGATCTTTTCCCTGAACCTCGAAGCATGGTTCCGGCTGACCGTGATCTCCTTTCCGTTTTTCATCTTCAGAAGAAGCCTTCCTCCGAACCAGCGGTGTACCGATGCGACCATCTCGAGATTGACGATGCAGTTCCGGTGAACGCGAACAAAACGCTCGGGGTCGAGCTTGCATTCCAACTCTTTCAACGTGAAGGACACGATATGACGACCGTCTTTTTCAGCCAGGAAAGTGAATTTATCCTCAGCCAGAAAAAAATGGATCCTCTCAGCCGGAAAGATGCGGATTCGATCTCCGCTCGAAACCGATATCCGTTTAAGGTAGGTTCTATCCCGAACCAGCTTCTTGATCAGACCGGGGATGTCCCCGGAAAAGCTCCCGCTGGAATTCATTATGCGGTGCATCTTTTCCACCGCCCGGGAAAGTTCTTTCTCTCCGATCGGTTTGAGCAGATAATCGACGGCATTCTCTTCAAACGCCCGCAAGGCATAGCGGTCGAAAGCCGTAGTGAAAACTACATAGGGTGACTTTTCCAGTTTTTCCAGAACATCAAATCCGGTCAAACCGGGCATACGGATGTCAAGAAAGACAAGGTCGGGATTTTCCCTCTGAATAAGTTCCAACGCCTCCAATCCCGATGACGCCTCCCCGATGATCCGCACATCATCATATCCATGGAGCAAACGGGCCAGCCGCAGCCGCGCCGGCTTTTCATCATCCACGATCACAGCGCGGATCATCGTTTTTCCTCTCCCGAAAACCAAAGCAGAATCTCCGTGCCGGAACCGATGCGGGAATGGATCTTCATTCCCGCGTTTCTTCCGTATTTCAGGCGCAGGCGCTCCTGGATCCCGTACAACCCGTGCCCGATGGATACCCGGGCCGGATCGAATCCGGGGCCGGTATCGCTTACTGAAATCTCAAAACGAACGTGATCTTCCCGGCAGAGGACGGAGACCTCGAGCGGACGGGAAGAGCGGCTTCGCGAATGCCTCACCGCATTTTCGACAAGCGGCTGCACCAGAAGCGCGGGGATCCGGCGGGATCGGACGGCTTCGGGAACATCCAGGCGGTACGTTAAGCGGTCATCATAGCGAAGCTTCTCCAGGTCCAGAAAGTCGGCAATCAGATCCATCTCCTCTCCGACGGAAACCATGTCCCGATCCGCTCCCGCCAGGACACGACGGTAAAGGTTCGCCAGCCGGACCAGGGATTGCTCCGCCTTCTCCGGATTCTCCGGGATCAGGCTGGCGGTCGTATTCAGGGCATTGAATAGAAAATGAGGATTGAGCTTGGCCCTCAGCTCATTGAGACGGGCTTCGGTGTTGAGCCTTTTCAGGCGCTCGTTTTCCAGCTCCACCTCCTTGATCCGGGCGATTTTCATTTCCTGACTGCCTCGGAAAAACATATACGCGGTCATCACGCCGCTGCTGGCCAGGCCGAACAGAAGGCTGAATATGATTTCAGGAGGCCTGAGAGCAATACCCCCGTCCATTATCAGATGTCCGGATGTGATCCCCAAAAACACGCACGCCGTCACTTCGATGGAAAACACAGTATAAAAAAGAACCCGTGGAAATCCTGAAATAACGCCCATGCTGGCGCAGAGGACAAGCGCACAAAAGAAAGCGCAAATGAGAGTAAAGACAACGGATCGTAAAAAACCGTTCAGGTTTCCGCCTGAAATCACGCTGTCCAACGTGCCGATGAATAACGCCAGCCCGGTGACAAAGATCCCGATCCTTTTCAGATCCGCGCCGCAGCATGTGCCGATCCTCATAAACTCACCCGCAATCCGAATTCCCAGCGACAGGACTGAAAGAACTCGCCGAATTCGGATCCTGCCTTCCCCAGAAAAATATAGCTTCTCAAATAAAAAGTAAAGGACTTTCCCGTCCTCCAGTTCATCGCCGGGATCAGGACGAGACTGCGATCGGAAGGATTGAGAAGACAGGTGGTTTGAGCCGTCAACCGGCGGAAAGACGGGGAAGAGCCGTGAATCATCAGATAATGCCGCATGGCCCCCTGAGGGGAAAAAACGCTGAGGTTCCGCAGCAGCCCTGCGGCCGCCGATTCGGCGTATGGGCCATCGAGAAGACCGGTGTAAGAGACGGAAGCATCGAGGGCTCGATGCCAGGCGTCTCGGGAAAGCCCCCGGCTTCGATAAATATATTCACTCACACAGAGAATATCGCCCGGCATCGTGATCTGGAATCCGATCAGGATCTCATGTGATAACGCGGGGGCGGCAGCCGCCGTGGATTTTTGAAATCGGATTTCTCCGTGTATCTCAAGCCTCTCACCGATCACCCCGGCAAAGGATCCGGCCCAGACCGGCGTCTCCCCATTTTGAAATAACGTCAGGATCGAGAGATCGACCGGCCCGATATTCTTATAAAAGCGGAGCGCCAACCTTCCATTCCGCAGATGCAGCCCATTTCGAATCCGGATATTCGCAAGCGCGCAGGCAGCCAGGGAAAAGGATAAGCCGTAGTATTCGAGCATGACCATATCATTGCCGACCGCCCGTTTTTCGGTGTTGTTCGGATCGGCGAGATCCTTATCGGGAGCAACGATATCCGCCGGATTGAATGCATAACCCGTTCCCCATCGCTGAATGGCTCGACCGAAGATCAACACCGAACTTTCCGTCAGCTCCTTCTGGAAAAATAACTGGTTGACCAGAAAATCCGACTCCCCGCCGCGGCCGCCCGCGAATTCGGCCGAACCCGTGATATCGGCCCGCCACTTCAGGGAAAGTCCTTCAAAATCGAAGCTCAGGAACTGCCGCAGGTCGAGAACCGGCTTTTCGGTCCATCCCTGAAAATCCGTGCAGAAATTTTCAGGATTGAAAAGCGTCGGGCGGTAGGCGTCCCCGGAAATCCGTACAAATCCGAGCATCCTCACATCCGCGGCCGCGAGACATTGAGATATCGACAGCAGAAAGAGCACCGCCCAACGCAAAATCACCCTCATTTCAGATCTCTGACATGAACGAGATAATTTTTGTTGAAGTAGCGATCCGGGATGCTTTTTTGCTCGATCCGCTCATATTCGAGAACCGTCCATCTCGACCTGCGGACCTCATCCCGGATGGTCATGCGGGTCAGTATAAGCTTTCCGGCAATGGGGGAATATTCATCATAGGTGGCGGTTTTGAAATGCTTTCCCGAAAGCAGAAAAAACTCCGCCCGCAGCGGTCGATAATCCCGCCTATGGACCGTCAGGATGATTCGGGCATAGGTGGAAGACTCGGTGCGGGCCTTGAGAAGAACGCGGGCGCAGGGAACGCCGTCATGATCGGTTTCTTCGATAAGCTCGGCATCATAGTCCTCGCCGAATCCCACCCGGGCGATGTCGCCGTTGGAAGCCTCTCCCATAAGTCTCTGAATGGGCGTGATGCGGATCGGACGATGAGTATTCGGAAGGTGAACCCACATGTTTTCCTTCACGTAGAGGATCTTCATTCCCCTGGTTTTATATTCCCTCGCGATCACCAGGCTCCGGTCATCCCCGCTGATATAGGAATCGAAAAGAGCTTCCTCCTTAACTTTATCCCGCTCATAAGACGTGATCCTCACCTGAATGAGGAAATCCGAGTAGGGAATCCGAAAGGCATCGATCCTCTCCAATATCCCTTGGGTTTCATCCCCCCGAAGGGATACGACGACGATCACCAGCGCCAGCAGCAATCCGATCGTTTTCTTCATCGTTATTCTCTCCTTTCCGAACATTATATGTGCCCCAGAGCGTCCACTATCTTAAGCCGTGTCGCCCGCAGGGCGGGAAGCAGGGACGACAGGGAAACCACCAGCAGGGTCGCGATATAGACCGCGAGATAGAGCACCGTTTCATGCCTGAATAAAAGAGGATATCCATCGGACAGTCCGGGCGGCGGAGGAAGCTCCAAATCCAGCGAGTTGATCCCCACGGCAACGAGCCAGGAAAAAACCATGCTCAGAAAACCGCCGATGAGTCCGATGAACATCCCTTCGAAGAAAAAAGTCCTCAATGTCTGCGCCCGACTGGTGCCCAGGGACATCAGGGTCCCGATCTCCCTGGTCCTTTCGACGACGGACATCACGACCGTATTGGATGTGCTGAAAAAGACCACGATCATGAGAACAGCCGTCATAAATCCCGTCATCTGATCATAGAACTGCTTGACGCTCCGATAGTATTCGGCCCGTTCATGCCATTTTTTAAAATCCAGACGCCGGTCGTTTTCCCCGGCCCAGGACAGAAGCCGGGAATGGACGCGGTCGGTGTTTTCAGTCCGGTTCAGCGCGAGCAGCAGGTTCTTGACCTTGCGGGTTTGAAGCAGCATTTGGGCCGTTTCCAGCGGCACGACGGCGGCCCGGGCATCATACTCCGAGGAATAGCCGCTGAAGGTGCCGACCACCTTCAGATCCAAAGCATTCAGCGCTCCCTTGGAGGTCGTGGACATCAGCGTAACATAGTCTCCCTCTGCAACGGAGAGGGAACGCGCCAATCCTTTTCCGAGGGCAATGCTTTCCCGGTCTTCGGGATCTTCGTTAAAAGCATCATAGACCGTGGCGGCGTTTCGATACATGCCCCGTAATTCTTTTTCCACGGCCGGTTCCACGCCGCGGCAGAGACAAGCCACGGACTTATCCCCATTGGACAATAATCCCATGAAATCAATCCGGGCCAGGATCAAGTCGACATCGGGCCAGTCTGAAAGCTCGCTCCGGATCGCAGCGGCATCCTCAAGCCCGAATTCCAGCACCGTATTTTCATCCCTCGTGAAATACCTGCCGTCAAAGATCTGAAGGTGCCCCGTTTCGGTATGAATGGTCGACTCGCGAAGCCCCCAGTCGATGTAGCGGGAATGAAGCAGCGTCAGCAGCAGACATCCCATGCCGAACGTGATGACGGCGAGAGAGATCGCGGTCCTTCTTTTTTGCCGAAACAGATTTCTGAATCCCAGTCTGAGATGTGTCATGAAGTCCTCCTTTGATCCACTTCTTTCATAACCCGGCCGTCCGACATGTGAACCACCCGATCCGCCATATCGATGATCCGGGGATCATGAGAGGAGAACACGAATGTGATCCCTTCCCGGTCGTGCAGCCGGCGCATCAGATCCAGGATTCCGGCTCCGATGCGGGAGTCGAGGTTCGCCGTCGGTTCATCGGCCAGAACGATCTCCGGCTTCTTGACCACGGCCCGGGCCACGGCGGTCCGCTGCCTTTCGCCTCCGGAGAGCTCGCGGGGCCGGTGCCGGCTTCGCTCCGCCAGACCCACCCGATCCAGGATGGCCTTTACCCGTTCGGCCCGTTGCTTAGGGGGCACACGGTTCAAGATCAGCGGATACTCGACGTTTTCGTAAACGCTCCAGACCGGAACCAGATTGAAGGTCTGAAAGATAAAGCCGATCCGTTCACGACGAAGACGGACCAGTTTTTCCAGGTTCTGCGATGTCGTGTCGATCTCACTCAAGTGAACCATGCCCGCCGTGGGCTTATCGATCAATCCCATCATATTGAGCAGAGTGGTCTTTCCGCTTCCGGAAGGACCGGCTATAACCAGAAAATCCGCCTTCCGCACCTCCAGATCGACATGCCGAACGGCCGGCACTTCCATTTTGCCTAACCGGTAATTCCTACTGACTCCCTGTAAACGGACGGCGGCCATTTCCTGTGGCGTCGCTATTTCGTTCATGATCATCTCCTTTTCTTCAAGTCATTCCCCATCCGTTTTCAGGATACCGCCCTGCCCCTTCATGGACCCAGTGAAGTCCGACCAACGTACATTTAAGGGGGATGAACGGGATGATCCGGCGGATGGAGGGACAGAGACGATTGAGGAAAATTTCAGAGCATCCCCGAAAAAAGGATGAACGCCCCCGATGAAAATGAAGCCGCAGGGATTTTCGGGCCGTGACGACACCGCCGACGACCCGCCGCCGATCCACCGCCGACCCGCCCGCCCCAGTATTAAGGTGTTTTCAGCCTAAATCGCTCATTGCACCTTTCCGATATTGCGACTCTCACCACCAAAACCAGGATAAGGAGGTGTGAGAATTGTCGTGCCATATGCGATTTAGCCTGAATATTGCGGTTTGATTGGAAAGCCGCCGAAGGAGGCCGTCGAGTATGTCTGAGCTTCGAAGGAGCGAGTTACGCAGACGCCAAGAAAACCGTAATTTTATGGCGTTAAAAATCTCATCTAAGCGACGATCTCACACCGCCGTGCCCCGCCCTCATATTAAGGAAAAAGCACTATCGCGCGGCCTTTAAAAAACCTGGATGAGCCACGGGCCAAGGTCGCGCCAGCGGCAAGGAAACGGCGCGTGAGGCGTAGTCCCCTACGCCGATCGGGCTGTGACGCAGCCGAGGCGATGAGATTGGCCCGCCCGAAGGGGGAAGTAAGCCGATATGATTCAAAAAACAATCAAACATCTATCTGGTGATAAAATGATCCCCTTTAAAATGTATCAATTCACCTCAAATCTGTTTTTTTCATATGAATCGGCTTACTTCATAAATAACTCAGGGAGTTTTGGTGGCTGTCCATTCCCCAAAAGCCTCCCCCTCGGCATCCCACTCCCCCTTCAATTCTTCGTCGGAACACTTCAGGGTGAACAGCATGGTGAGATTCCCATCCGGAGCCATGGCGATCGCCTCAAATGTCAATACATCGCCTTCCAGCTTCACTTCCGTGATTTCACTGTCGATATAGCCCATGTCATCAGAGAGCTTTCCTGTGATCGCATCGTCTTTGTGTTCCAAGACCAGGGTGAAGACCAAGGCAAACCCGGCGCCCTCGGCGAATGTCGAGCCTTCCCAGGTTCCCGTAAGATCGAGTTTCTCCTGGGAATATGCTATACCGATGATAAAAAACAAGGATAATGTCATGAGAGCCAACCGATTTTGTCTCATTGTCGTTTCCTCCTCAGAAAATATAATAGAGTCATTAGGGTTTACGCAAAAAGCGGATCTAAAGTTCCCCGGCCCAACGAACCGGGAAACAAACCTGCATCCTCCCAGTCCGCGGCCTGTGCTTCAGGTGCCGGAACAGCGGTTCCAGCCGCAGTTGGGGCAGGTCGGGCATCTCTCGTCGGGGAGGCTGGCGCCGCAGTTGCGGCACCGCACCGTATAAAAATCTTTCGTGTTCGTTTTCGTCCGACCTATGTGTCTTTCCATCACCTTGGCAATCGCATCGGGGATGGATTGAACCAGTCCCCCTTCGGTAAAGACCGGCTCCGAGCCTCCGATCCCCTTGAGCTGCCCAATGACCTCCTCTAGATCGACACCGCTTCTCAGCGCCAATGAGATCAGCCTTCCCAAGGCCTCGGCGTCGGCCATCGTGGAATACCCGCTTTTTCCGATGCTCGTGAACACTTCGAAAGGCTTATCATTGAAAAATGATATCGTGACGTAAAGATTGCCGAAACCGGTTTTGATCTTATCGGTCACGGAGGGGATGGAGTTCGGTCTCTCCTGCGGCTGCCGTGACTCGGTGGGAAGGTTCAGGACCTGTTCCGTGCGGCAGCCGTCCCGGTAGATCGTGATCCCTTTCGTGCTCAGCCGATAAGCCAAGAGATAGGCCTTTTTCACATCTTTCCTGGAAGCGCCGTTGGCAAAATTGATGGTTTTGGAAACCGAATTATCCACATGTTTCTGGAAGGCGGTCTGCATCTTTATATGCCATTCCGGTGCGATATCATGAGCCGTCCTGAAGTAATCCGGAAGCTCGCCGTCGGGGTTCTCTCTTTTCCAATCGGCGTAGAGCGGATGGATGTCCTTGAGCTCATCATCGATGATTTTGGACGTAAACTCGAAGGCGAACACGGGCTCGATACTGGATGAACAGCCGGCGATCCGGGAGATGGTTCCCGTCGGAGCGATCGTCAATACCGTCGCATGGCGCATCTTTTCTCCCTTGTAGATCGACTGCTCGATATTCGGAAAACTTCCCCTCTCCTCCGCCAGCCGGCGGGATTCCATCTCGGCGTGTTTCCTTAAAATAGCGGCGATCTTCTCCGCGAAATTCACGGCTGCCTTCGAGTCGTATTTGATCTTCATCTTGATCAACAGATCGGCCAGCCCCATGACGCCCAGGCCGATCCGTCGGTTCCGCTTCGACATCCGCTCGATTTCAGGCAGCGGGTATCGATTGACTTCGATCACATCGTCTAAAAATCTGACGGCTGTGGCGATGACGTTTTTGAACCTCTCCCAGTCGAATGAGCTTTCCATGTCGGGAGCGAAAAAATTCGACAGGTTCACGGATCCGAGGTTGCAGGATTCGTACGCGTGAAGGGGCTGTTCGCCGCAGGGATTCGTCGCCCGGATCGGGCCAAGCCCTGAAGTGGGATTCCATTTGTTGATCCTATCGATGAAGATCAATCCTGGATCCCCCACGGCCCATGCCGAATCCACGATCATATCGAAGATTTTTCCGGCCTTTTTCTCCCCGACATTCTTTTTAAGAAAAGGATCGTAGAGGCTGTAGGAACCGTCCCGCTTCAGCGCATCCATAAAGGCATCAGTGACGGCAACCGAGATGTTGAAATTGTTGACGCCGATCCCGTCACGCTTGAGAGCGATAAAATCCTCGATGTCGGGATGATCGACCCTCAAAATCCCCATATTGGCTCCGCGGCGCGTTCCCCCTTGTTTAACGGCCTCGGTGGCCGCATCGATGACCTTGAGAAATGAGATGGGACCGGAGGCGATACCCTGGGTTTTTTTCACCAGGCTTCCCGCTGGGCGGAGAAGGCTGAAATCGAATCCCGTACCCCCGCCTTCCTTATGAACCAGGGCCGCATTCTTCACCGATTCGAATATGGACTCCATGGAATCATCGATCGGAAGCACGAAGCAGGCGCTCAGACACATGTCCCTCCCCGCTCCGGTCAGCGTCGGGCTGTTGGGCAGAAAATCGCGATCCGACATGATCTTGAAGAATCTTTTTTCCCATCCGATCCGATCGCCGTCAGCAGGCTCAGCCGAAGCGATATGCCGGGCGACGCGGGAGAACAGGTCCGCGGGGGATACATCCTTATGATTTCCGTCTTCACCTTTCATATAATAGCGAGCCTCCAGAATTCGCATCGCGTTTTGAGAAAAACCGGCCGCATCTGACATTTCAGCTCCTTTTCGCGGGGGGGGTTACATACAATATGTTGTTGTTGTAAAATATATAATACAATATGCCGTATGTCAAGGCGTTCCGACAATAAGCCACCGCATGGAGTTCTCATCACTTGAACAACCGTTTATCCTTCCGATTCGTCTATATTAGGTGAACACCCCCAAAGACGGACAAACGGAGACCCAACCCCCCCCGCGGAACCGGAGCTTTCCTCGAGGTCGGGTTGTTTCATTCATATAAAAAAAAATGTTAGTATATTTCTTGAATCAGCATCTATTCCACCCGGGGAGATAAGCACATGACGCAAAACCGTTTTTCAAAAGCATTCTCGATCATTATTCCCGTTTTCATCATCACGACGCTTTTGGGAACATCAGCCTGCACCCAGGAGGAGTTGAATGACCACCCCGCAGCGCTCAAGACGGACATCGATGAATCCGCATTGATCTCTCAACTTGAAAACAGCGTTCCATCGATCATGGAAAAAGCCATGATCCCCGGGCTCTCCATCGCCGTGATTCGAAACGGTTCGCTGCTTTGGACAAAGGGTTTCGGAGTAAAAAGCCGGGAAACCGGATCGCCGGTCACCGGAAAAACGATATTCGAGGCGGCTTCCTTTTCAAAGCCGGTTTTTGCGTATGCGGTGATGAGGTTGGTCGAACGCGGAGTCCTCGACCTGGACAAACCCCTTATGGAATACGTTTCCGACGAATTCATCGAGAAGAATTTTCTCAGGGGAAAGATCGAAGACGACCGCTTCCGAAAAATCACCGCCAGGATGGTGCTGAGCCACACGTCCGGATTTCCCAACTGGAGAAGAGACAAGCCCTTGAGCATCGGTTTCGAGCCGGGAGAAAAGTTCAGCTATTCCGGCGAAGGATTCGGTTTTCTCCAAAAAATCGTGGAGGAGATCACGGGAATCCCTCTCGTTGAATTCATGCAGGCGGAAGTTTTCGATCCTTTGGAAATGGAGGGCAGCAGCTATGTTTGGCGGGAAGATTATAATGAACGAACCTCTTCCCCGCATGACATGATGGGAAAAGCCGGCGGCAAACGAAAACCCAAACAGGCTCATGTCGCCGCTACCCTGCACACCACCGCCTCCGACTACGCTAAATTCATCATGGCGATCATGAACCGAACCGGGCTTCAGCCTCCAACCGCAGACGCCATGCTGAAGCCTCAGGTCGTCGTCGATCCGGAGGAAACTCAGGATGTCACCTGGGGCCTGGGCATCGGTCTGGAGGAAACGCCCCACGGCCGCGCCTACTGGCATTGGGGAGACAACATGATGTTCCGGTGTTTTTTCATCGCCTTCCCCGAGCAAAAAACCGGTGTCGTTTATTTTACGAACAGTTTTTTCGGATTATCGGTGCGCAGGCAGATCGTCGAGCAGGCGATCGGCGGGATACATCCGGTATTGGATTCCCGGATTCTGGCCGGCTACGGAGACGCGGATTCCACTCAGATCGAATTCACACGGACCTTGATCCATGATGGCATCGATGCGGCCGTCGCCAGGTATCATCAACTGAAAGAAACACGCCCGGCCGCCGATATCCTCGAAGAAAACACCATGAACAGCATCGGCTATGCTTACATGCAAAAGAAACAGTACGCGGACGCCGTTAAAATTTTCAAGTTGAATGTGGACGCGTTTCCCGATTCCTCCAATGTCTACGACAGCCTGGGGGAAGCCCATGCCGAAAACGGAGACATCGAACCGGCGATCCTCAACTACGAAAAATCAATCGAGCTTGACCCCGACAACAAGGCCGGTGCGGAGAAGCTGGAGAAACTGCGGGAGATGCTAATCCACTAATCCAAGCGCCCTCAGAGGGCGCGACTCAATTCCTTTCACCCTAAAATGCTTGGTATACCCGTTTCAATCCACGCGCCCGCGAGGGGCGCGACCGATAATGCCGCTGATTTTGCCGGTGGAATAAAATTGTTTCAATCCACGCGCCCGCGAGGGGCGCGACTGGGTTTCAGTCTGATGGATCAGCGGAGTTGTACGGGTTTCAATCCACGCGCCCGCGAGGGGCGCGACTAAGATTCAGGGAACCTCCCGAATCTTAAGTACCGTTTCAATCCACGCGCCCGCGAGGGGCGCGACATTGTTACGATGCCCGATGGTATCACCTACACCGGGGTTTCAATCCACGCGCCCGCGAGGGGCGCGACATACTTCCAGAAGGCGATAGCTGATGTAGATGCTGTTTCAATCCACGCGCCCGCGAGGGGCGCGACGATACATGCTTCCTCAAGTGCTGCGGGGATTGTGGAGTTTCAATCCACGCGCCCGCGAGGGGCGCGACTACGCCTCAAACGCTGTTGTCAATGTCGTTAAGATTGTTTCAATCCACGCGCCCGCGAGGGGCGCGACGTTCGAGTCCGGCCAGGGGTGCCACTCCTGCCGTTTTGTATAATTGAAGATCTCGGAGAAGGGGTAATTCAAGCTATATCTGAGAGTTCCGTCTTTAATTTCGCAGTTCTGAAGTACCAGCTTTAAAAGCTGCCTTTTTATGTTTGGTTCAGAACTCAGGAATAGTTCATTAGCTCTGTTGGCAAGGCTAAGTATATATGAACTCGTTATATAGTACTCTTCATCTGCTGTTTGAAGGCTATCCATCTTTTTCCTGATTGTATCTTGCTTTGCTCTGTATTCTTGTTGTTTTTTGTCATACTGGCCTTGAGTAATTCGCCTTTAAACCTGACATCCACTTCCACAGTGAAAAAGCGGTAGTCGCTATATACAAAGCGTGTGCAGCGCTCAATCAGGGAATCTCTTCGCGGTCGAAAACGATCAAGAGAATCATATTTCTGAGAAAAAATTGTCTCGCTGGGAAAACGGAGGCCGTTTTTTTCAATCCCGTACAGATGAACAACGGTGGGCGGATCGGACGCACCTGCGATGCGCGGCCGGGTATAGCCGGCCAAAGACTCCGCTTCGATCTCGATTTTAAGCACACTGAAATTTTTGCGATCCACCCAGACTTTCCCGTAGTTGGGATTGTCGGGGGATCTCTTCCGGGGGCGCACTTCCAGAACCCAGGCTTTCCGACCGGCAGCACGTTCTTTTTTGACAACCCGGAAGTTATAATTTTCCTGATTCGCCGTTCCTAGCATTCCCACCGGCCCTAAGATCGATCGCTGGGAGTAGAAGAAATGCGTCTTGAGACGGGCATGATCCTCATGCCGCGAGCGCCCGTTTTCTTCCAGGAGAAGCCGTTTTTCATCGTACTGGTTCTCCTGTTTAATGAGTTGGTAGTCATAGATCCAAGTGTTCCTGCGAACCGTGGGTGGCACGGGAAGTTCACTAAACGCACTCGGGTAATTTGTCCATTTCCGGACCTGGTATTGACTCTCTTCTTCGACCCTCTCCCGGCAGACGAAATACAGGACCGAATGGGCCAAACGGTCGCAGTAGGCGCCGGTTTGCTTCAGGATGACTTCCAACTCCGGCGGATTCTTAGGCGATCCCTCCCATTGACGCACTCCTCTAGCAGAATAAAGGCCGCAGATCATAATCCAAAAAAAACAAATCAATTGGCACACTTGCGATTTCATAAAAACGACAACATCCCCCAAACTTGATATATTAAAAAAACCTACTTCTCTCATTAAATCAGCAGACATTTTATAAATACCACAATTAATTTAATTGTGTCAAAGATTTGAACCTGCTTATCTTTAGAATAGCCGCAGAATCCATTACTTTGCCCTCCTCATTTTTCCTCTAAAACTCTATCAAATCAGAGAAATTAAAGTATTTTAAAATAAGACGAACTTCAAATGTAGTAAATACACGAATACTTAAAACTGCACAAATTCTAATATTTAAAACTAAATCCATATGAAACTCTCAATTTCCGGCACTAAGAATATTCAATTTTTACAATTTGAACACGACGAAACTTAAGGGATTTTAATGGAACCAAGAATACAAGAAGTCTTGAATTATTCTTTATCTAACTTAACCAGGAAAATGACCCTGGATGATGCATGTCGAATCTCAAAACTATCTCGTTCGCATTTCTGTTATCTTTTTAAAAAAGAGACAAATCTAAGCTTTATTAAATTCATAAGGAAAAGACGGATAGAAAAAGCCTGCCTGATGCTTCAGGATGAATCATTTTTAATCAAAGAGATTTTTTTTAATGTTGGCTACCGCGATTACAGTAATTTTATTCATGACTTTAAAAAAATCACTAACGTATCTCCTTCTGAATATCGAAAAATCATCAAAAATCAAATCGACTTGGTTCATAAGTAACGAAACCATGGG
>Ga0180431_10000352_pt1 | contig 66260 bp, 43 predicted proteins | sample SS_ome_11_FD_132459 | JGI IMG/M metagenome (GOLD analysis project Ga0180431, IMG submission 132459) | Hypersaline lake sediment archaeal communities from the Salton Sea, California, USA - SS_1_MS_1 metaG | ecosystem: Environmental > Aquatic > Non-marine Saline and Alkaline > Hypersaline >...
CCCCAAGACCGTGACCAACACACTGATCGGCTGGCCTCAGTTCGACCAGGAGGCAATCGACGCCGTTCAGGACGTCCTGAAATCCGGGAAGGTCAACTACTGGACCGGCCCCAAGGGAATGGAATTCGAAAAGAAATTCGCCGAGTGGCAGGGCAGCAGATTCGGCATCAGCGTGTCGTCGGGAACGGCCGCCCTCCACGTCGCCCTCTCCGCCCTCGGCATCGGGCCCGGCGACGAAGTCATCGTCCCCAGCTATACCTTCATCGCCACCAGCTTCTCCGTCGTCCAGGCCGGTGCGGTCCCCCGGTTCGCTGACGTCAACATCGAGGACCACTGCATCAGCGTCAAATCCGCCGAGAAACTCGTCAACAAACGCACCAAGGCCATCATCCCCGTCCATCTGTACGGCAACGTCTGCGACATGGACAAGATCATGGACTTCGCCAGGCGGCACAACCTCTACGTCATCGAGGACAACGCCGAGGCCTTCGGCGGATCCTACAAGGGCAAGAAGACCGGAACCCTAGGCGACATGGCCGCGTGCAGCTTCTGCCAGAACAAGACCTTCACCACCGGCGGCGAGGGTGGCATGGTCACCACCGACGACGAAGACCTCGCCTGGGCCGCCCGAAGCTTCCGCGACCACGGGTACGACGTCAAGGAACGACTCAACCTCCTCGAAATGGAGCAGAGACTGCCCTACATCCACAACGTCGTCGGGTGGAACTACCGCATGACCGAAATGCAGTCCGCTGTCGGCCTGGCCGAACTGGAGCGGATCGACACCTGGAACCTGCCCAACCGGAAACGAAACGCCTACGTCATCATCGACGCCCTCAAAGGCCTCTCACAGGTCAAGTACCTTCCCGTCGACACCCCCGAACGCCAGAACGGCTGGTACACCATGGCCTTCTCGCTCGACATCGAGGCCATGACCTGCGACATTGGCCAGTTCGTCCAGGCCGCCGGCGCCGAGGGAGCGCCCTGTTGGAAGGTCTTCTGGCCGCAGTGCCACACCGAACGCGCGTTCACCGAGAAGAACGCCTTCGGGAAGTCCGGGTTCCCCTTCAAGTCGAAAGAGTACGCCGACACGAACAGCGTCGATGTCTCGACCGTCGAGGTGCCCAACGCCCTCTGGCATGAAAGCCACACCTTCACCTGTTTCCCCTTCCCGACACTGACGGAAGAAGACATGGAGCAGATCGCCGCCGCGATCGTCAAAGTGATTAACGCGTATTCCAAGTAGTCCGAAACCCGGACTGGCCTCACAAGAAAGATGCCGGCGAAAGACGCGTCGAATCAGCACTGAACCAGCTTGCCGATCTCTTTGAGAAGCAGGGAGACACCACCATGTCAAGAAACGTGAAATGGGCCGTCATCGGCTCCGGGGGGATCGCACGACGAAGAACCATCCCGGAAGGAATCGTACCGGCCGGTAACGCGGAACTAATCGCCGTCTTTGACGTCAACGCCGAAGCCAACGCCGCCGTCGCAAAGCAGTTCGACGCACGATCCGCCAACAACATCGATGACCTGCTCGACGCGGACGTCGACGCCGTCTACATCGCGACCCCCGCAAACCTCCATTGCCGGCACGTCCTCCAGGCCGCCAAGGCCGGAAAGCACATCCTCTGCGAAAAGCCCCTCGGCATGACCCTCGAGGAAACCGAGAAGATGATCGCCGCCTGCACCGACGCCGACGTAACGCTCGGCTGCGCGTTCATGATGCGCTTCCTCGCCCAGCATCAGGCCGCGCTCAAGCTCATCCGGGAAGGAAAACTCGGAAAACCGACCTACGCCCGTGCCCAGCTCTCCTGCTGGTATCCCCCCATCGAGGGCGCTTGGCGGCAGGACCCCGCCGCCGGCGGCGGCGGATCACTCATCGACATGGGCGGGCACTGCATCGACCTCCTCGAGATGTTCTTGGGAAAGGCCCAAAAGGTAAGCTGCTTCATCAACACCACCGTCCACGACTACAAGTCCGAAGACAGCGCCGTTGCCACCCTCTTCTTCGAGAACGGCGCCATCGGATCCGTCGACGCCTTCTTCTGCATCCCCGACAACAGCAGCAAGAACGCCTTCGAGCTCTACGGCTCCCAGGGCAGCATCCTGGCGAAGGGCACCATCGGCCAGGGCGATGCTGGCCAGATGGTCGCCTTCCTCGAGCAGGCCGGCGCCGGTTATGACGCCCAGCAGGCCCGCGACGCCGCCGAAGGCCTGCCCATCACCCCGACCCCCGTCAACACCTACCGCGCCGAAATCGAGGAGTTCGGGCAGGCCGTTCTCGAAAACCGCGCGCCTTCCATCAGCGCGGAACTCGGCCTACGAAACCAGAAAGTCCTGTCGGCCTGCTACGACTCCGCCGCAACCGGGAAGGTCGTCCCCGTGACCTAGCGCCCGCGCCTTCTCGATCTCCGCCCATTCCTCCGCGCTCAGCCTGTATCCCCACGCCCTGGCAGGATATGGCCCTCCTCGCATGGGCAACAGCCGGCATTCGCTGGAGGTTTTCGGGGGCGACAACTGCATCACGGCAGGTCGATGAATACGTCCTGGGCGATCCGGACGTCGCGGCCGCACCGCGCGAAGCGATCGAGATAGTCACCCGCCATCGCAGGGCACCTTGAGCAGGATCCTGACCGAAGCAAGCGCGCCGGCGTGCTATCGCTTGAGGAAATTCGCCAACAGCTTCGGACCTTCGGTGGTCAGGAAGCTCTCCGGATGAAACTGCACCCCCTCGAGGGGCATCGTCTTGTGGCGGATGCCCATCAGCTCGTCCTGATCCGTCCAGGCCGTCACCTCGAAATCGTCGCTCAGCGTGTCGCGCTTCACGACGAGCGAGTGATAGCGGGTCGCGGTGAAGGGCTGGCTGAGCCCGGTGTAGATCGTCTTGCCGTCGTGATGGATCTCGCTGGTCTTGCCGTGCATGAGCCGGTCGGCCCGGACGACGTCGGCCCCGAACGTGAACCCGATGCACTGATGGCCCAGACAGACACCCAGGACCGGCACGCGCCCGGCGAAGTGCTGGATCACGTCGTTGCTGATCCCGCCCTCGCGGGGCGTGCACGGGCCGGGCGAGACGATGATGTGTTTGGGGTCGTCGGCCTCGATCTGATCGAGCGTAACCTTGTCGTTCCGGTAGACCTTCATCTGGCGGGTGGTGTCCAGCTCGCCGATCCGCTGCACGAGGTTGTACGTGAACGAATCGTAGTTGTCGATCAGCACGATCATGGCAGGCAGGCTACGGCAGTCCGGCGTGCCTGTCAACGCTCGCGGATGCCGCGCAGGGCTGCCCGGCGGGACGAATCCCGCGGATCGGGTCGACACGCTAGAACCGCCGCTGTCGGCTGATGAGGAACCGCAGGAGGGCCTTGTCGAAGGTCATGCCGGTGTGGACGGACGCGAAGTCGGCCCCGATTGCGGCGGCCTCGTCCCCGTAGCGGTCGATGAAGCGACTGAGCTCCTCCAGGTACGCGGCGCGGATGGCCGTGGCGTTCGTGCTGACGTGGGCGTCGCTCTCGACGTCGGTGAACCGCTTGGGGCCGCGGAAGGGGAAAACGGCCTCCTCCTCGCTGAGCACGTGGAAGACGATCAGGTCGTGTCCGCGGTAGCGGAGGTGGTGCATCGCCTCGACGACGGGCTGGACGTCGGCCAGCAGATCGCTGAACAGCACCATCAAGCTGCGCTTGCGGACGCGGTCGGCGATCTCGTGGAGGGCGTCGGCCAGGCCGGTCGGACCGTAGGGGCGGATGTTGGTCAGCTCGGCCAGGATGGCCATCAGGTGGCTTCGCTTGGCCTTGGGGCCCAGAAAGCCCTGCAGCTTCTCGCCGAACGTCGCCAGGCCCACGGCGTCTTGTTGGTGGATGAGCATGTACCCGATGGCGGCCGCCAGACAGATGCTGTAGTCGATTTTGCGGAGCCGGCCGACGGACAGGTCGGGCTCGTCCATCGGCGGATAGTCCATGCTGCCGGACAGGTCGACCAGCAGGTAGGTATCGAGCGTGGTCTCGGCCTGGTACTTTCGGATGTAGAACCGATCGGTCTTGGCAAAGACGTTCCAGTCGAGCAGGCGGAGGTCATCGCCCGGCACGTACTTGCGGTGCTCGCTGAACTCCACGCTAAAACCGAGAAACGGCGATCGATGCAGGCCGGCCAGGAACCCCTCCACCAGGAACCGGGCCCGCAGATCCAACCGCTGGACCTCGGCGATCACCTCGGGTCGCAGGTACTCCTGGGCGCTAGGCATGCTCCCATCATATTGGATTTGCCGAGGACGCCCCAGGCGGATTCGGCCGATCTGCCGTGGTGGGGTGGGCGCTGATCTTCAGCGCCTGGGTCGTGCTGCGGCGGAGCCGGACGCGCTCGTCGATGCGGTAACCGATGATCCAGATCGGGCCGAGCTGATCGCAAAGGATGGCCGCCCGATCGCGTTGCTCCGGGACGACCTTCGCGTCGATGAAGAAATCGCTGAGCTTCTTGGTTCCCGGCGCGCCCAGGGGCCAGAACCGCTCCCCGGGCCGACGAGAGCGGACGATGAGCGGCAGACGGACCTGTCCGTGGTCGACCCACTCTTGGGAGTCTGGTTTCCCCCGCTGGATGGCCGGCCAGCTCGTGTCGTCGTAAGCGACGATCTCGGTCGTGATCTCCAGCCCGCGAACCGGCAAGAGGGTCCGCCCTGGGCACGCGACGGCCACCTCGGCGGCGAGGGCCTCGCGCGGCTGATCGCTCGGCAGGCTGAAGACCAGTCGTCGGTACTGCCGGCTGACGGTCATCCCGCTGGGCAGGCTGATCCGCTTCCCGCTGCTGGGATCGGCCGCCAGCGCGGCGACGGCCCGCAGGTGCTGGAAACCGACTTCACGGTCGAGGATCGCCCCGCCCGTTTCCGGGTCTGCCCGAAGGGCGGCAATCGCCCGGCGAATCAGCTCGGTCTGGAGAATGGGGGTCTTCTTCAGGAGCGCCTCGACGTTGAGGGCCAATTCCTGGTCGGTCCGGCTGACGACGAGGGTCTCGAAGGCCCGTGCGGCCGTCGCCTCCAGATACGCCTCGAACCACTGGGCCTGTTCGGCCAGGCGGAGCAGCGCGTCGTCGACCTGGGGGTTGACGCTGTCCCGCAGCATCGGCAAGACGCGATTCCGCAATCGGTTGCGGGTCTGCTCGTCCGATTCGTTGCTGAGATCGCTTCGATAGGGGATGCCCGCTTCGTCCAGGTAGGCGGCCAGCTCGTCGCGACGGAAACCCATCATCGGGCGGACGAGCCGAATCTGGCTGCCCGACCGGATCGGCCTGGAGACCGCCATGCCCGCCAACCCCCGCAGCCCCGTGCCTCGAAGGATGTGGTGCAGGACGGTCTCGGCGTTGTCGTCGGCCTGATGGGCCACGGCGACCACGCGGGCGTCGGTCCGCAGGCATACCCGCTCCAGGAAGGCATATCGCTCCTGTCGGGCGGCCTCCTCCAGAGACTGTCTTGCCGAGGCCGCCGCGGCGGGGACATCTCGGTGCTCGACGGTGCACGCCAGCCCCAGGTCCCGCGCCTGGGCGGCGACGAAATCGGCGTCGGCGTCGGCGTCCGCCCCGCGAATCCCGTGGTTCAGATGAGCGACATGCATCGTCCAGCCCAGCGCGTCGGCGCGGTTGAGCGCCACCAGGCCGTGGAGCATCGCCATCGAGTCCGGACCCCCCGAGACCGCCAGAACGATCCGCTCGCCCGGTTCGATGAGGCGCCGAGGTCCGATATCGGCCCGGAGGCGCTTGAGCATGGCCTGCAGGTTCATGGTCTCGGCCCCTTTCGGCCGGCGGTCAGTGGGGGCCGCCGCGTGCGGGCCCCAGGGGCATATTCCGGGCGTTGGAAGACCCTCAGGGACCCAGTATACCATCCTCGTCCCGCCTGGCGCGTCCGGAAACGCGGGTGGGTCCCCTAAGGGCCGCAGAAATTTAGCGGATCAAGGCATTTGCCTGGGGGCCCCGGTTCACCTATACTCATATGCGTCCGTATCTTGCCGCGCCGCTCGGTCCGCCTACGACCCGGTTCGCCGAGCGAGTGTGCACCGCCCCCTGAGGCGGCGAGGGGGAGCGTTCGCTGCTCTAAGTCAAATCGGGCCCAAACGGGTATCGGGGCGCCCGGGACACGACAAGGGGTCCAGTTATGGTATCCAGGCACCGGAGCAGGGCCTTGGTAGCGCTTGTGATTTTCTGCGCGCTGCCATGGGGGGTGACCCAGGCTCAGCAGGCGACGACGGGCCCGGTCGGGGATCCGGAGGCGGCGCTGGAGGGCCAGTTTACTCACAGGGCCCCCGCCGTCACCAAGGAACTCGTTCTCTATCCGGCCATGCCCATGGCCGACGGCGGAGGCGACGTCACGCCCACCCCGCTCGCCGCGCCGGAAGGCTACACGCTGACGATCAACATCGAGGGCCAGGGAGACGTCGATGTTCAACCCGAAGGCCCGTATGGCCCGGAAGATCTGGTCACGCTGACGGCCCAGGCGGCCGAGGGATGGCACTTCGTGGCGTGGGGGGGCGACGTCGTTGCGCTGGTGCCTGTCGTGCAGCTCTTCATGGAAGGCGACATGACGGTCACGGTCGTCTTCGAGAAGGACGCCATCGGCCAGTTCGGGCTCACCGTCAATGTCGAAGGGGCGGGAAGTGTCGCGGTCGATCCCAACCAGGAATCGTATGACTGGCATACAGAGGTGTCGCTCACCGCAGAGGCGGAAGAGGGCTGGCACTTCGTCGGGTGGCAGGGCGACGCAGAGGGCACGGATCCCACCATCCAGATCATGATGGACGGCGACAGGTCGGTGACCGCCGTCTTCGAACCCGATCAGTACGTCCTGACGATCAACGTGGACGGACAGGGGGAGGTCCAGGCCGATCCTGCGGAGGGCCCGTATGATTCGGGCACCCCGGTCTCGCTGATCGCGCTGGCGGCACCGGGGTGGCGCTTCGTCGAGTGGCAGGGCGACGCGGAGGGTACGGATCCCGCGACGCAGGTCACGATGAACGGCAATAAGACGGTGACGGCCGTCTTCGAGGAGGATGCCCCGGATCAGTACACGTTGACCATCAACGTCGACGGACAGGGGGAAGTCCAGGCCGATCCTGCGGAGGGCCCGTATGATTCGGGCACGCCGGTCTCGCTGACGGCGACGGCCGCGCCCGGCTGGCGCTTCGTCGAGTGGCAGGGCGACGCGGAGGGCACGGATCCCGCGACGCAGGTCACGATGGACGGCAACAAGACGGTGACGGCCGTCTTCGAGGAGAATGCCCCGGATCAGTACACGTTGACCGTGAATGTGAACGGGCAAGGCGAGGTCGCGACCGACCCGAACCAGGCCACGTACGATGCCGGCACGCCGGTGACCTTGACGGCAACCGCCGCGGAAGGTTGGCACTTCGTGGAGTGGCAAGGCGCTGCGACGGGCGTGAATCCCACGACGCAGGTCACAATGGACGGCAACAAGACGGTGACGGCCGTCTTCGAGGAGAACGTCCCGGATCAGTACACGTTGACCGTGAATGTGGACGGGCAGGGCGAGGTCGCGACCGACCCGAACCAGGCCACCTACGATGCCGGGATACGGGTGTCGTTGACGGCGACCGCCGCGGAAGGTTGGCACTTCGTCGAGTGGCAGGGAGCAGCGGCGGGCACCTATCCCACAACGCAGGTCACCATGGACGGCAACAGGACGGTGACGGCCGTCTTCGAGCGCGACCAATACATCCTGACCATCCGCATCGACGGTCAGGGGAGCGTGCGGGCCCAGTCCGGCGGCGGGCCCTACCACGCCGGCACGGTGGTCACGCTGACCGCGGAGGCGGCCGAGGGCTGGCACTTCGCTCGGTGGGAGGGCGACGCCAGCGGCACGGCTCCCTCTGTCGACATCGAGATGGATGCCAACAAGTCGGTGACAGCCGTCTTCGAACGCAACCAATACACGTTGACGGTCAATGTTGACGGCCAGGGAGAGGTCGACGTGGATCCCCCTGGGGGGACATACGATTCAGGCACGTCCGTTCGACTGACCGCGCAGGCCCCCGACGGCTGGCACTTCGTCCGGTGGGAAGGCGACGCCAGCGGCGTGGGGACGTCGGTTCAGCTCACAATGGACAGCGACAAGACAGTAACGGCCGTCTTCGAGGAGGACATCTCCGACCAGTACACGCTGACCGTCGACGTGGAAGGCAGTGGCAGCGTCGACCTGCAGCCGGAGGGAGGCACGTACGCGGCCGGCACGCCGGTCACGCTGACGGCGACCCCCGCCAGCGGCCTGGAGTTCCTCCGTTGGGAGGGCGATGCCACCGGAACGAATCCGTCCGTGCAGATCACGATGGACGGCGATAAGACGGTGACGGCCGTCTTCGAGATCGACACGGACGGTGACGGCGTCCCCGACGACGAAGACAACTGCCCCACCACGCCCAACCCGAAACAGCGCGACACCGACGGCGACGGCATCGGCGACGCCTGCGAGGATCCCAACTCATACACCATCATCGACCTGGAAACGCTCGGCGGGGCGAACAGCGGCGGGCGCGGCATTAACGACGTGCCCCAGGTGGTGGGCCTGGCACAGACCGCCACGGGGGACTATCACGCCTTCCTGTGGCAGGACGGTGTGATCAGCGATCTGGGCACGCTGGGCGGGTCGGAGAGCCAGGGCAACGACATCAACGACAATGGCCTCGCCGTGGGCTGGGCGCGGACCGCGGGCGACGCCGCCAGCCAGGCGTTCACGCAGAGCAGTCCGATGGTCGGCTTGGAGTCGTTGGGCGGATCGGACACCGTCGCTCATGGCGTCAGTCCGCACGGCCTGGTCGTGGGTTGGTCATCCTTCGCCGACGGGAGCCCCCACCACGCCGTCCTCTGGCGGAACGGACGGGTCATCGACCTCACGACGCTGGGCGGCTACGAGAGCAGCGCCCACGCCATCAACGGTTCCGCCCAGATCGTCGGCGACTCGCAGATCGACGACAGCCTGAGCTTCAAGCATGCGTTCCTGTGGCAGGACTGCCAGATGACCGACCTGGGCACGCTCGGCGGCCTGGAAAGCCAGGCCTTCGACATCAACGCCGCCGGCCAAGTCGTCGGGTCCGCGCAGATCGCGAGCGGCGTGAACCATGCCTTCCTCTGGGAAGACGGCAGTATGGTCGACCTGGGCGCGCTCGACGTCCTCGGCAGCGTCGCGCACGGCATCAACAGTCTCGGTCAGGTGGTCGGCATGACGTTCAGCGCCAGCGGGAATCGCGTGGCGTTTCTGTGGCGGAACGGGTCGATGATCAACCTGAACGACGTACTGCCGCCGGACTCCGGATGGGTGTTGAGGTCGGCCTACGCCATCAACAACCTCGGATTGATCGTGGGAGAGGGCTCCATCGGGGGTCAGACCCACGCGTTCCTGCTTGTCCCCGGGGTCGGCAACGACATCGATACGCCGATCGATCCCGGCGACGAGCCGTTCATCGATTGCCCCGATCCCCCGGCGCCGCGCCCCTTGCCCACCGACGGTGCCCTTCCATGCGGGTGCTCATCGTCGATGGTGGGCATGCTCATGTTCCTGTTCCTGGGGTTCGGCTGGGTAACGCGGGGAGCGGTCCGTCGGTCGAACCGGTCCTGACTCGCAAGACAACGCACCGCTGACGATTCCTGCGCAGTTCTTCACCCGCGGTACTTCTCGAGCGCCCCCATGTCCAACTCGACGCCGAGGCCCGGCCGATCGGGCAGGGCGATCCGGCCATCGGTCATCGTCAGACCGTCGTCGGCGAGGTCTCGTCTCAGGGCGGAGTCGCACAGGTCGGGGGGCAGGTATTCGATGTAGGGACAATGCGGCGTGGCGGCGGCCAGCTGGGCGGACGCCGCGATCCCGATGCCGGTCTTCCAGCAGTGTGGGACGAGGAGGCGGCCACGGTCGCCGGCCAGGTCGGCCACGCGCCGGGCCTCGGTCAATCCCCCAACCCGGCCGACGTCGGGCTGTGCGACGTCGACCTTCCCGCGGTCGAGCAGGTCGATGAACTCGAACCGTGTGGTCAGCCATTCGCCCGAGGCGATCCGGATGGCGGTGTGGTCGGCCAGGAAGGCATGGCCGTCCAGGTCGTCGACGGGCAACGGGGTCTCCAAAAAGAACAGGTCGAAGGGCTCGAGCTGTCGGGCGACCCGCAGCGCCTCCTTGGCGTCCTGCCAGCCGTAGACGACGTCGACCATCATCGTCATGTCCGGTCCGATGGCCTCGCGGCAGGCGGCGACGGTCTCGACAATGACGTCGTCGCTCTCCTGCAGGGCGTTGTGGCTGTAGGGGCCCTTGAGGCAAACCTCCATCTTGGCGGCGCGGAACCCGGCCTCCTTGGCTTGAAGGGCCCGCTCGACGAGATTGCGCTGGTACGCCTCGAGCGTCCGGCCGCTCGGCAGGAGCGACGCGTAGGGGATGATATGGTCCTTCCTCGCCCCGCCCAGCAGTTGCCAACAGGGCACGCCCAACGCCTTGCCGCGGATGTCCCACAGGGCCATGTCCAATGCACCGATCGCACAGACGCCCAGGCCGCGCCGACCGGTCATCGCCGAGCCGACGTACAGCTTCTCCCACAGCACTTCGGGCATGAGCGGGTCTTCGCCGATCAGCATGTCTTTGAGGCAGTAGGCCATGCAGTGTGTCCCCCGCGCCTCGATCATGGCCCGGACGACCCAGGGGTTGGTGTCCGTCTCGCCGATCCCCGTGATGCCCTCGTCCGTATGGATCAGGACGACGATATCGTCCTGGGCGCTGCTGCACGCGTCCTCCTCGACGTCAGGCACGACGACGACGTGGCATTCAACATCCGTGATCTTCATGGCATGGTTCCTTGGCAGGTCGTTGTTGGCTTCATGTCGGCGACGAGCACGGGCCTGGTAGTGTAGCGGCAAGCGGGACACCTACGAAAGGGCAAACGCGACGGTAGCCTGACGGTGATCGTCGGCATGGTCTACGGGTGACGTGCGGAGCCAGATCGGGTACAAGGGCTCGCTCATCGGTGCGGCGGCGTTGGGGAAGCGGCGCGCAGGGGACCGAGAAGATGACCGAACTGAGGATGACGACCTACGAGATGCCGGCGGCGCGGCTTGGGCCGGTCAATCCGCTCCCGCCGCTGGTGCCGCCCGGAAAGCCTGAAAGGGAGATGGAGGTCCACCCGAACGTTCCCCAGGCCGACCGCGAACACCTCGGGTATGGTCACGCACACGGCTGCCTGCCCTACCGCCGTCAGGACGACTACGATCGGGTCCGCCGCCCGCGAGCGTTCCGGGCGGCCGTACTGGAGAACGAGGTCCTGCGGGCCACGTTCCTGACCGAGGTCGGCGGCCGCCTGTGGTCGCTGTTTCACAAACCCACCAACCGCGAACTGCTCTACGTCAACCCCGTGTTCCAGCCGGCGAACGTGGCGATCCGCAACGCCTGGGTCAGCGGGGGGGTGGAGTGGAACGTGTCGGTCCGGGGCCACGCGACGCATACGTGCTCGCCGGTGTTCGTCGCCAGGGCCCGCGCCGACGACGAGTCGCCCGTCCTGCGATTGTATGAATGGGATCGCACTCGCGGCGTGCCCTATCAGCTCGACTTCTGGCTGCCGGACGGGTCGGGCGTGCTGTTCCTGCGCGTCCGGCTGGCGAATCCGCACGATCACGAGATCCCAATGTACTGGTGGTCGAACATCGCCGCGCCGGAGGCGCCGGACATCCGGGTCGTCGTGCCGACGGATCGGGCCTACAACCATGGCTACCGGGGCATGCTCAGCCAGGTGCCGATCCCGATTCACGGCGACATCGACGTGACGTACGCCACCAACGCACCGGCGGCGGGGGATTTCTTCTATCGAATCCCGGACGGGCATCGGCCTTGGATCGCGTCATTGGACGGCTCGGGGCGCGGGCTGTTTCAGGCGTCGACGTCGCGATTGGTCGGTCGCAAGCTGTTCGTATGGGGGATGGGGCCAGGCGGGCGGCGGTGGCAGGGCTTCCTCAGCGAGCCGGGCCATCCCTACGTCGAGCTCCAGGCGGGGCTGTCCTGGACGCAGTCGCACAGCGTGCCCATGCCCGCCAGGGCCGAATGGTCGTGGTTGGAGGCCTACGGCCTGATGGAAGCGGACCCGACGGTCGTGCACGGGTCGGATTGGTCGGCTGCATGGCAGGCGGTGGAGACACGCTTGGATGAGGTCGTCCCGCAGGCTTGGCTGGAGGCAGAACTGGAGCGAGCCGAGGCCGCCGCCAATCGACCGCCTGAGGAGATCCTGCAGCGCGGGTCCGGGTGGGGGGCGTTGGAGCGTCGACGACGGGAGCGCGCCGGCGAACGCCCGTTCTGTTCCGACGCGCTGGCGTTTGATGACGCCTCGCTCGGCGAGGACCAGGCGCCCTGGCTCGACTTGCTGGGCAGTGGGTCGTTTCCCGAGCGCGACCCATCGGACCCGCCCGGGGCATGGATGGTTCAGACGGCATGGCGAGATCTGTTGGCCGTGTCCGTCCGTGCGGGGCGGAGCGATCATGGGTTGGCCTGGTTGCATCTGGGCGTGATGGACTACCATGCCGGAGACGTCGAGGCGGCCAGACAGGCGTGGGAGCGATCGGCGGCATTGACGCCGTCGGCGTGGGCGTCGCGGAACCTGGCCGTGTTGGCCAGGCACGAGGGACGCCACGCAGATGCAGCCGACCTGTGGATCCAAGCCCTGCGGATGAAACCCGACCTGCTGCCCCTGGCGATCGAGGGCTGTCAGGCGCTGGTGGACGCCGATCGGGCGGGAGAGCTGGCCGGTGTGCTCGACGGGCTGTCGGGGGGCGTCCGCGTCAACGGGCGGATACGAACGTTCGAGGCCCGGGCGGCGCTGGAGCTCGGCGACCTGGACGGCGTAGAGCGGATCCTGATGAGCGATCTGGAGCTGGACAGCGTCCGCGAGGGCGAGGTCGTCCTGTCGGATCTGTGGTTTGCGATGCATGAGAAGCGGCTGTCGGCGGCCGAGAACGTGCCCATCGATGACGCGCTGCGGGAGCGGGTCCGGCGAAACTTCCCCCCACCGTCGCACATCGACTTCCGCATGTCCGCCAAGGCCGTGGCGCCCAGTCCGTCGTCCGGAAGGTCGTGAAACGCACGGCGCCGGCGATCACAGTGCTCAACCGGTGTGTCGGAGTGGAATGGCGGAGCGGAGACATGATGCCGATGCGATGTCTGATCTTGGCTGCCCTGGTGTGCGCGGGCGTCTGTGTTGCGGCCGCCGCTGCCGAAGCGCCGCAGGGGGAGACGTTTGGCTGCGAACCGAACCCGACGGGGGACCCGATCGGCGGCGGCGCGGGGTATCGGCGGGTCCTGGCCGGTGGGGAATTCACGGTCGAGACGGCGTCGGCGTTTCTGACCGCGCTTGAGAAGGCCAAGACGGGCCAGGTCGTCTGGGTGCCCGGGGTGGCGCAGATCGACCTGACCGGTCGGGAGAGCGTGCCGATCCCCGGCGGCGTCACGATCGCCAGTGACCGCGGCGTGAAGGGCTCGGCGGGAGGGCGGATCTTCACGAAGCGGCGGGCCACCTACCCCTTGTTCATCACCGCGGGGGATCAGATCCGACTGACGGGGCTACGCTTCGAAGGCCCTTGCGCCAGCCGGGAGCGGATCGCCGAGTTCTCGGGGTTCCTGAGATGCACGCACCACGCCCTGGAGGTGGACAACTGCGAGATCTACAACTGGAACATCCACGGCGTGGGCGGGCGTCTGGGTGGGTCCAAGCTGTCGGTTCACCATTGCTACATCCACCACTGCCAGCGTTCGGGCCTCGGGTACGGCGTGAGTCTCAGCGAGTGCGACGCCCGGGTGATCGCGAACCGGTTCGACTGGTGCCGGCATCACATCGCGGCCAGCGGCCGCCCGGGCTGCGCCTACGAGGCCGCCTACAACCTGATCCTGCCGAACGCCAACGGCCACTACTTCGACATGCACGGCGGCCGGGACCGCGGTGATGGCACGAACGTCGCCGGCGACTGGCTGCACGTCCACCACAATACGTTCCAGGGCTCGCAGCGCGCGGTCGTGATCCGCGGCGTCCCCGCCCAGGGGGCGGACATCCACCACAACTGGTTCGCCAAGCCGCCGAGCAAGACCGTGATCTCAGGCGGGAACACGCGGGTCCATCGCAACGTGGTTGGCCCGGACAGGACGCTCAAGGAGTGAACCGTGCGTTCATCGCATCGATTCTGGTTGGCTACGCTTGTGTTGACGGGATCCGCGTCTTGGCGCCCGGCGTGTTCGGCCTCGCCGGCGGCGGATGCGCTGGGGGATCCGCTGCCTGCTGGCGCGGTACAGCGGTTGGGAACGTTGCGGCTTCGGTTCCGTGGCGGCGTGACGGATTACTGCTATCTGTCCGATGGGCGGGCGGTAGTCCTGACCGGCAAGGAGATCGAAGTCTGGGATCTAGCACGGGGCCAGCGGACGGCCAGACACAAGGTCGCGGACGTTGGGCTGTCGACCCTGGCGCTTCGGCCGGACGGTCAGGCCCTGCTCTTCGTGGACGGGAAGGGCAACGTCCGCGAGTGGGATCTGACCCGGCATCGTGAGCTGCGGTGCTGGGCCGCCGGGCAGAAGGGGTTGAACGGCGCCCGCTACTCGCCGGACGGCAAGCGCGTCCTGACGTGCGGTCGGCTGCCGCCCACGCTCAAGGAGTGGGACCGGGAAACGGGCCGGGAGCTGATCAAGATCGCGGGCGGCATGGCCTACAACCGATTGGCCCTTTACTCAGGCGACGGCAAGACCGCTTGGGCCGGTGGCGGGTGCGAACACATACTGGAGCACTACGACCTGACCACCGGCAAGTGCCTCAAGAGGCTGTGGAAGGACTACTGCGTCTACACGATGACGCTGTCGGCCGACGGCAAGCGGCTGTTGGTGGGCAGTCGGCATCAGGGGTCGGAGTGGCGGGTGGACGACTACACGTGCCTGGGCAAGTACAAGGGCCATCACGGCCACGCCGTCCCGTCGATCGCCTACTGCCGCGACGCTGACCAGATCTTGACCGGCTCGCGCGACGGGTCGATCCGCCGATGGAACCGCCATGCGTCCAGGAAGGCCCTGCACCGATGGTGGCCGCATCAGGCGCACGTCCGGCGGATGCGGGTCTCACCGGACGGCAAGTGGGTCCTGTCGTGCGGGGATAACCTGCTGATCGAGACGAGCGTGGCGACGGGCGAACCGCGGATCCGATGGGCTCGTCACCGCGGCGCGGTCCAGGCGGCGGCGTTTCTGCCGACGGGCATGCGGGTTGTCAGCGGCTCGATTGACGAGACGCTCCGCGTATGGGACGTGGCCAGCGGCAAGACAGTTCGCGTGATCGAGGGGGCCCGGCTGGGTGCGTTCTCGGTGGCGGTTTCGCCGGACGGCGGCCGGATCGCAGCCGGCTGCAAGGACGGCGTCGTTCGTGAATTCAACGCCGCCGACGGCAAGCTGCTGCGCGAGTTGAAGGGCCATCGGGGATGGGTCCGCGCCGTCGCCTACGCGCCCGACGGGCGTCGCCTGCTCAGCAGCGCGGACGACGGGTCCGTGCGGGTCTGGGAGCATGATAAGGTCGAGCCGGTCGCGCGACTCGAGGGCCACCGCGGGGGGGTGTTGGCCGTGGCGGTCTCTCCGGACGGCCGGCTGGCCCTCAGCGGCGGCCGCGACGGGACCGTGCGGGTCTGGGATCTAGCCGCGGGCAAGCAAGTCCGGTCGGTCGAGACGCATCGCGGGTGGGTCAACGCGATCGTCTTCGTGGGCGACGGCGGGCAGGCGTTGTCGGGCGGGCGCGACGGTCGCGTCCTGAGGTGGGACGTGCGGACGGGCAAGGTCGTCGCGGCACTGAACCACGGCGCGTGGGTCAAGGCGCTGACCTGCAGCCCGGATGGCAAACGCGCCTGGTCGGCCGGCGACGACGGGGTCGTCGTGGCGTGGGATCTGCAGACGGGTCAGAAGGCGTCAACCGCCACGGGACACGAGGGGGCGGTGATGGCCCTGGCCGTCTCGCCCGACGGCGGGCACGTCGTGTCCGGCTCGGCCGACACGACCCTGCTGGTCTGGCGGGGCAGGTGATCGACCATGGGTTGGGCGGAGGAGTACTTCAGCAGCGAGGACTACCTGCTCCTGGAGGGCGTGCCCTGCCAGGAGCTGATCGATCGAATCGCGGACTTCATCTGCGACGTCCTCGAGATCGGGTCGGGGAGCCGTGTGCTCGATGTCGGGTGTGGGATGGGACGACATGGCCTGGCGCTGGCGAAGCGGGGCTGCCAGGTCACGGGCATCGACGCGAGCGCCGCGATGGTCGATCGATGCCGCCCCCTGGCCGACGACGAGCCGCGCTTCACCGTCCGGCAACTGGATTTCCACACGATGACGTTCGAGGCCGAGTTTGGCGCGGTCGTCTGCCTGGGCAACACGCTGGGATTCGGGAGGCGGGCCGATGACGCCGAGGGCGTTCGTCGGATGGCCGCCTCGCTCGTGCCGGGCGGGCGAATCCTGATCGACCTCCACAACCTCGCGTGGTATCGGCAGAACATGGTCGGCAGGACGTGGTGGGAGGAGGCGACCGCCTACGTCCTGTCGGACATCGAGTACGACCCGGCCGACCAGAAACTCGTGACCCGCGACGTGGTCGTGCCCAAGGACGGCACGCCCGCAAGGGAGTATCAGACGACGCTGTTGGAGTATCAACCCTCCCAGATCGAACGACTTGTCAAGTCGGTCGGGCTGGGCGAAGTCAGGTTCTACGGCGACGCCTGTGCTTCAGAGGATGGCCCCATCTTCTCGCGTGATGGGTACGACGAGCAGTCGCACGTGATGATCGTCACGGCGAAGAAGCCGTCGTAGGGCCCGCCGTACGAGTCGAGGGCTGCGACGTCTTGCCGGGCCCTGCGGATCGCCCGCGCGGGGCGCGGAGGATCACGAGGGCGTCGTTGTGGGCCCGGTCGTATTGCAGCAGGTTCGTGGGCACCTCCTGCAGCACGTGGGCCAGATCCCCCCAAACGTACGTGCCGAACAGCATCTCGTTGTCGCGGTCCTTCCTGGGCATCAGGACGAGCGCCGGACGATCCGCCAGCGCCGCCAGACGACCGCGGAGCAGCCCGAAACGAAATCGCGGAATCGCCTCGAACCGCTCGGGCATCATCGCGACCAGCTCATGCTCCTCGGCGCCGAACAGAATGAGCTCGGTATCCGGCCCGGTTTCGGCGATGACCTGTTCCAGCCTGGCTGCGAACTGCCGTTGCGAACGGAACGGATCGATCACGCGGTCCTGGAAGCCGTGCACGACCCCCAGCAGGACCAGCGCCATCGTCCCGCTCCACAGCGCGAAGGCGGGGCCTGGCCGACGTTTGAACACGAGCGCCGCCGCACCGATCATGGCTGCGGCGATCGCGACCACGAACGCGACCGCCCCGGCCAGATGATCCGTCATGAAGGTCGCGGCCGTATTGAAGGCGGTCCGGTCGTGCTCGTTGGTGCCGATCCACGGTTCGTCAGCGTCGGGGAAGGTGAAGAGGAACTCCCGCACGCCGTCGCTCATGATCAACAGCCCGACGAGCCCGATCAGGCCAGCCGCCACGGCCATGACGACGGCGGCCATTCGCACCGCGATCGTCAGGCGGAGGTCGCCAGAGACGCCTTCATCGGGATCGTCCCCCCCCGCGCGACGACCGATCAGCCACGCCAGTCCGACCTTGGTCGCGTCGGCGAACGTCCGCCAGCTGATATGTCCTCCGGCGGGTGAGCGGATCAGATCGGCCAGCATCTTGCCGATCAGGAGCATCGCGGCGGCGTACATCGGCAGGATGTACTCCTCCTTGCGGAAGTGCAGGCAACTGAAGAACACCAACCACACCGTCATCCAGACGAGCAGATACGCACCTTGTCGCCACCACGCGCGACAACCGGGCCTGAGGGCGTGAACGATCGCTCCGGGCAGCATGATCCACCAGGGCAGCATGTCGGCCAGAAGGCGGGCGAGGTAAAAGAACGGGTTGGTCTTGGCCTCGAACTCCTTGCCATACTCCATCAGGCCGGCGCGGGCCAGGTTATGCCGCAAGAAGATCTCGCGCGTGAACTGACCGTCCGTCTCGAGGTGGATCGCCACGTGCCACGGCAACCAGATCGCCAGGACGATCACCAGACCGATCCCGAGGTGCATCCGCCGCATCGTCTGCCAGATTGCCGCCGGCCATTGGCGCAGGCCCGCCCCGATGCCGCACTCGCCCGTCCGTTCGATGAGCAGATACACCAGGACGATCAGCCCGGGTAGCAGGAAGTAGGCCGGGCTCTTCATCAGCGACGCGCAGCCGAGGATCACGTAGACGACTAGGTTGCACAGCAGCGGACGGACGCCGCGATGGCCCAGATACCACAGCACGAACGCCAGGCCGAGCATGAACGTCAGCGTCATGTCCATCTTGGCGACGCGGGCCAGCCAGAAGTACTCGAGGCACGTGGCCAGCGACAGGGCCGCGATCGCGCCGGCCAGACGGTCGTACAGCACGCATCCGAACAGGTAGACGATCGGCAGCAGGAGGATGGCCGGTACGGTGCTGAAACAACGAAGCGCCGCCGGCGCCCACGGGCCGTCCATGGGCACCCCAAGCGCGTAGCCGGCGGCTACCAGCCAGTAGAAGAACACGGGCTTGTGGATCTGCGGTACGTTGTCGTAGCGAACCTGCTTGGGCGGCGGGCCCTCCTCCAACGAGGACAGCACCGCCTCCCGCCACGGTTGCTCGAGCGCCAACACGGCACGGTCATCGTCATAGAGCAGTTGGGTCGGCCAGCGCTCCCATCCTGTCAGCGTGCCGCCTCGCTGCCCGCTGGCTGGATCGATCATCAGCAGCGGCTCGCGCTTCTCGAGCGTGATCGGCACCCATCGCCCGGTCTTGACCATCCGGCGGGCCGTCTGCATCGACCGGGCCTCGCCGCTCGTCCACAGGCCGCGTCGGCCCAGGCCCGGCAGCCATAGCGCTGCGCCCAGGACCAGCAGCAAAACGCATACGACAGCGTCCCGGGCGGCAAACCGCCAGTCCGACAGACCCGACCGGGTTGGCGTCGCGCCGGGGGTGTCCCCCTTCGTCTCGTTCTCGTTCGTCTTGTCCTGGTCCACTCGGCTCTTCCTCGTCTCGCGACCGCCAGGGCTCGTCCTCGTCCGCGGAAGCGCGTCTCACCCGAACAACTTGGCGATCTCGTCGGTGGCGCTGACGGCGATGGCCTTGCCCCTTGTGTCGAACAGACCCGCCTGACCGCGTCGGACATTGCCGACGATCGCGGCGTCAATGCCCATCCGCCGCAGCCGCCGCCTCAAGCCGTCGGCCTTGTCGGCGCGGATCGTGATCAGGAGACACCCCGAGGCAATGACCCGCAACGGATCGATGCCCAGCTTCTCGCACAGCAGTCGGGTCTCGGCCACCACCGGAACAGCAGCGACATCCACGACGAAGCGCCTGCAAGCCGCCTGCGCCATCTCCCACAGCCCGGTCAACACGCCGCCTTCCGTTGGGTCGTGCATTGCCGTTGCGCCGGCGCGGGTTGCCGCCATCGCTTCGCGGACGACGCTGATGCCCGGGGCGAACAGGAACCGGGCCGCCCGGGCCAACACCTGACGGCCGATCGAACCGCCCAGCCGCTCGCCGCATTCGCGGGCCATGATCGCCGTGGCTTCGATCCCCGCCGACTTGGTCAACACGACCGCATCGCCGACCCGTGCGCCTGCAGTTCTGATCAGCCCGCCCCTTTGGGTCACGCCCATCATCGTCCCGATGACGACCGGGTTCGCCAGGCCCGCCGTCACTTCCGTATGCCCGCCCAGCACGGCCACGCCAAGCTCCCGACAGGCGGCGGCGACGTCGTCGAACACCGCGCGGATCGTCACGGACGACTCGGTCGGCATGAGCACGCAGGCCTGGAACCACTTGGGTCTGGCCCCCATCGTGGCCACGTCGTTGGCGTTGATGTGGACGGCGTACCAGCCGGCCCGGTCCGCGGCGAAGGTGACCGGATCGGTCGCGACGACCAAGTCGTGTTCGCCCACGGCAACGGCCGCCGCATCCTCGCCGATGGCGGGCCCAACCAGCAGGTCGCGCGACCGCCGGCCGGGGAGCTGGGTCAGCAACGCCGCCAGACGTTCGTGCGACAACTTGCCCACCGGATAGCGCGGCATGTGCGATCTTCTATGACACCGACGGCTCGGAAGCAAGCATGCCACCAGGTCGGTGATGCTGTGCAGGTGACCTGCCAGAGCGCCCGTAGGTCAGGACAGATTCCTGAGCACCAGCCTTGTCGCAAGGTACGGAATGAGGAAGACCACAAAGACCACAAGCTTGAGAAGTGCCATCCCGAAGTAGTTCAGCAGCTCGAACTCGTGCTTCGTGATATCGAAGAGCTTGCCGTGAAACCCGTACGCCATCTCGCCGCCAGCCAAGACGAGCACGAACCAGAGGAGCAGAAACGCGAAGCCCATGCCGAAGCACCGCAATAGGATGCCTGATGCCACCTCCAGCCACCGTCTGATCTCGCTGTTGTCGGCCATGTCAGTGCTCCTGGCTGATCTGGACCTCCCCCGTGCGATCGTACCAGAGGATGGAGCCGCGGAGTAGCTACTGATCCCTCGACAGCGCGCACGAGAGGCGAACCGCCGGGAATCACCTACCCAAACCGGATCCGTCGCGTGACAGTATCCGCTCGCGTTACAGCGAATCGTCGACGGGGCCGAGGATGTCCAAGAGCAACTCGATCGCATCCTGCCAGCCGAAGGGGAAGATCTGGTCCTCCAGCGGAGCCAGCATGAACTCCTGGGACACCAGAATGGTGTCGGCGCCGCCGGCCGCGTCCATGAGCGACAGGTCGTTGGCCGTGTGCTCCAGGCCGAGCAAGTGGCCGAGCTCGTGGGCGGCCACGTTGGCGATGCTGGTCAGTATGGCATCCGTGGATGGCCTCGCATAGAAGGGATCGGTCCAGTCATCGGTGAAGATGATGGCCTCGTCGGTGGGGTCCGTGTTGTAGTGGTCGACCGTCTGGGCGAGGCCGAACATGGAGTTGCTCTCGCCCCCGAAAACCAACCGCGCGTACGTGCCCTCATCGGGGAGGGTCGGGTCGTCGGTGGTATAGAAGTCGATGTCGTAGGCGCTGTAGCGATCCTCCAGCTGATCCCGGATCTCCTCCTTGACCTCATCGTCCCTCCCGGCCAGCCTCGAATCGACTTCGCCGGCGTCGAAGGGGCCGATGTAGTAGGTTCTGTCGCCGGGAATGGTGACGGTCGCGCCGTCAAAGTCAAGCAGAACCACTTGGGCTTCGGGCTCGGGCACGGTTGCGCCGTCGAGGATCTGCAGCGTCGCGGTGTATCCGCCCGAGGTCCTCCCGAACCCGCTGTTGGTGATGCCCAGGTAGCAGTGATCGGTGTCGTGTCGGACGACGTGGTCGATCACGCTGTCAAGCCGACCGGCGTCGTAATCCTCGTCGTCGTTGTAGTCAATGAGCTCCAGATCGGCATTGAACATCGCGGCCACCGCATCCAGCCTCGAGCCGGAGACCGCCCGAACCTCGAGCGTGATGCGCTGGCCCTGCACGACCGCGCCGAGATCATAGACGTCCACGTCCCCAGACGACTGAACCGTTCCGGTGAACTCGGCCTGACCGGCGGCGTCGAGCGAGATCAGCACGGCGCGTCTGATGTCGTCGTTGGGCTCGATGTCCTTAGTGGTCGGCAGCGGATCGGTCGGGTCAGACGGCGCGAAGAAACCCGGCGGCAGGCACCCGCCGCACAACAACACCCAGATCGGCAACAGGCGCGCCGTACGCCACAGGTAGCTTCTCACATCGAATCCCCGAAAAGAGCCCAATAACGCAAACGAACCACCCCGGAAGAGCCCGCACCATCTATATTCATACGCAAGCGGTGCGGCAGAGTCAAACGTTTGCTCCCCAGAATGGACGGAGCGCCACAACTTAAGTATCGGCGAGCTGGGGCGGTAGGCATTATTCGTCGTCCGAGGTAGGATACCCGCCGGGCCTGGTTCAGAAGGGGAACTGGCTCCGAGCCGGGTACGCCCGGTTCTTCGAGGACAACCCCCATGACGGCGAGGTGCCTGTCCCCTTTTTGAACCAGGTCACCAACCCAGTCCGGGGGATTGGATAGGAAGCGAGCCAATGCATCAACACGTCACGCGGGAATTCATCGGCTTGGGGCTGATCGGTGCGGCTGTTTGCCTGCTCGGCGGGCGGCTGGACGAGGCCCGGTCCGCCGCGCCCGGCCCCAAGATGAACGTCCTGTTCATCGCCGTGGACGACCTCCGGCCCCAGCTCGGCTGCTACGGTGACAAGCTCGTCAAGTCGCCGCACATTGACCGTCTGGCGGCGTCCGGCCTGGTCTTCAACCGTGCCTATTGTCAGCAGGCCGTCTGCAGCCCCTCGCGGACGTCCCTCATGACGGGCCGCAGGCCGGATACGACGCGGGTCTACGACCTCAAGACGCACTTCCGCAAGTACCTGCCAGACATCGTCGCGCTGCCCGAGCAGTTCAAGAAGCACGGCTATCACACGCAGTCGTTCGGTAAGATCTACCACGGCGGCTTCAACGACCCGCGGTCCTGGTCGAAGCCCGCCTGGTTCCCCAAGGGCTCGGGCTACGGCAAGCCGGAGAACATCGCGCTGATGCAGCGCTACAGCGAGGAGGCGCGCCAGTACAACAAGAAGCTAAAGGGCGGGACCGTGCTGGAGCGCGACCCCAAGACGGGCCTGGTGCTGAAAATGAATCCCAGGAAGCGAACGCCCGATCGCGGTCCGTCCTGGGAGGACCCGGACGTGGAGGACAACGCGCTGCGTGACGGCGCCATCGCCGACGCCGCCATTGCGACGCTCCGTGAGGTCAAGGACCGACCGTTCTTCCTGGCCGTCGGGTTCTACAAGCCCCATCTGCCCTTCGTCGCCCCCAAGAAGTACTACGATCTGTACGCGGGACAAGACCTTCCGCTGGCGGACAATCCGTTCGCGCCCAAGGGCGCGCCGGAGTTTGCACTGACCAACTGGGGTGAGTTGCGGCGATACAACGACATCCCGAAGAAGGGCCCCGTCAGCGAGAAGAAGGCCCGTGAGCTGGTCACCGGCTACTACGCGTGCGTCAGCTACACCGATGCGCAGATCGGGCGGGTGATCGACGAGGTCGGCCGATTGGGGCTCCGCGAGCGGACGGTCATCATCCTGTGGGGCGATCACGGATGGCAGCTCGGCGAGCACGGGCTGTGGTGCAAACACACGAACTTCGAGACGTCCGTGCACGCGCCGTTGATCATCAGCGTGCCAGGTCAGAAGACGGCCGGTGCCAAGACGGACGCTCTGGTCGAGTTCGTGGACATCTTCCCGTCGCTGTGCGACCTCTGCGGTGTGCCGTTGCCCGAAGGTCTGGAGGGAACCAGCTTCAGGCCGTTGGTCGACAAGCCAGACCGCCCGTGGAAGCGCGCCGCGTTCAGTCAGTATCCGCGCGGCGTCCGCAAGGTCGGCCGCGTGATGGGTTATTCGGCTCGGACCGATCGCTACCGGTTCACCGAATGGTCGGCTCCGGGCAAGGACTTCCGGGCTGTGGAACTCTACGACCACAAGGTCGATCCCGACGAGAACGTCAACGTGGCCGGCAAGCCGGAGAACGCCGGGCTCGTGCGGGAGTTGACCGATCTGCTGCACGGAGGTTGGCGCCAGGCGCTGCCGGCCGGGGGGCGCTGACATCGTTCAGCGTCGCTGCGGAGGCCCGGCCGGACCGGATGCTAGCGTACGATCGGCCTGACACCTACAATGTCCAATGGCAAGCTAGGCTGGGAATCCCTGCCGCTTGGGGTGCCTGACATGGACCGTCCCACTGTAATGTCCGTTCCAGACGCCGAAGGCCGATACGGGCCGTTCGGCGGGCAATACACGCCGGAGACCCTGATGGGCGCCATCCGGCAGCTCGAGGCCGAGTACGAACTCGCACGCAACGACGCGGCCTTCTGGCAGGAGCTCAGCGGGTATCTGACCCAGTACGCCGGACGGCCCACGCCGCTCTACTTCGCCCGGCGGCTGACCGAGAAGCTCGGCGGCGCGCGAATCTACCTCAAGCGAGAGGACCTGGCCCACACGGGCGCGCACAAGATCAACAACACGCTGGGCCAGGCGCTGCTGACGGTTCGCATGGGCAAGCGGCGGGTGATCGCCGAGACGGGCGCGGGCCAACACGGGGTCGCCACGGCGACGGCGGCGGCGGTCTTCGGCTTGGACTGCACGGTCTACATGGGGGAGGAGGATATCCGCCGTCAGCGCCTGAACGTCTTTCGGATGGAGCTGTTGGGTTCGGAGGTCCGACCGGTCGAGACGGGCCAGAAGACGCTCAAGGACGCCATCAACGAGGCCTTTCGAGACTGGATGGGCAGCGTTCAGCACACGCACTACGTCATCGGCAGCGTCATGGGCGCCCACCCCTTTCCCATGATCGTCCGCGATTTCCAGTCGGTCATCGGGCGAGAGACGCGCGAGCAGGTGCTCACGAGCGTGGGCCGGCTGCCCGAGATGCTGGTGGCCTGCGTCGGGGGCGGGAGCAACGCTGCGGGAATGTTCGTGCCCTTCTTCGAGGACGCGCAGGTGCAGATGGTCGGCGTCGAGGCGGGCGGGGAAGGGATGCAGCTGGGCCGACACGCCGCGACCTTGATGGCGGGGCGACCCGGCGTCATTCATGGCATGCAAACCTACGTTCTGCAAGACGACGACGGGCAAACCAGTCCGGTTCACTCTGTCTCGGCCGGGCTGGACTATCCCGGCGTGGGACCGGAGCATTCCTACTGGAAGGACGCCGGGCGGGTGGAGTACGTCGCCGTCACCGATGACGAAGCGTTGGCTGCGTTCCAGCTCCTCAGCGAAACGGAGGGCATCATTCCCGCCCTCGAACCGTCCCACGCCGTTGCCGAGGTCTGCAAACGGGCGCCGGGGATGCCGAAGGACGCCGCCATCGTGATGTGCTTGTCTGGTCGCGGGGATAAGGACTGCGTCGAGGTGGCCCGGTTGCTCGGCAAGCACATCGGCTAGGGGTCTGGCGCAGATTCCATCCGGGTCGGACACAATCGATCCTGGAGGATCGCGCTGTTCTTCGTATCGTGCTCCAGCGGCCATTAAACCATAAGTCGCAATGAGGAGGAGGTACCATCCGGCCTCCTGTGGGTTGGCACGCCCGATCCGAAGCGACTCTCGGGTTGGGGGGGCCAGGGCTTTGCTTTTCTCCAAATCGGTGGTATGTTTTAGATGCCGAACACCTCTCGCTCCGTCGGGCACGAAGACACAGTACCATGGGCAGGGCTACCGCGACCCAGCGGCATCCGAACTCCGGTGTGGTGGGGAGACGTGAAGGTGCGCCCGTCGTGCTCCTCGTCGACGATGAGGCGTGCGTCCTAGATGTCGAAACGCGGATCATGCGTCGGGCCGGGATCCGATGTCTCCATGCCAAGACCGGCGCCGAGGCTGTCGCCGCCCTCCGTGATCATCCAGAGGTGGCCCTGGTTCTTCTGGACGCCATCCTACCAGACACGTCCGGTGACCGTCTGTTCGCAGCCCTGAAGGAGGTGAAGCCCTCCGTCAAGGTCGTCGTCTGCAGCGGGATGAGCGAACAGGGCCCAGCCAAGGCCATGTGCGACGCTGGGGCGGACGGTCTGGTCTCCAAGCCTTTCGCAGCCCGCGAGCTGGCGGAGCGCGTACGCCTGGCCCTATCGGGCGACGCCTGACGGCCTCGGTGGTTGCACCTTCGCTCAAGACCCAATCGACAGTCGCTTCCGGACGCTGTGTTCCCTGCTCTGCTGGATTCCAGGAGGCTGATCCCGTGGAGGTCGGTCCGGACGTGGAGAACGTATCCGTTGCCAGCGGGTGCGAATGGGACGTACAATGCGGCTGGCGGTTCAGGCGTCGTGCATGCAATGGTGGTGAGGCGTCACGCTTGGTATCGGGTGCTCCTGGATGGGCAAGTACCTCGAGTTGATCCGACCCGCTGAGTGGGTCAAGAACGTCTTCGTCCTGGCAGGCCTGGTCTTCAGCGCTCAGGCCAAGGACGTGGCGTCGCTGCGCTCGTCCCTGTTGGCGTTTGCGGCCTTCTGCCTGGCCGCCAGCTTCACGTACGTCCTCAACGACATCCGCGACCGCGAGCAGGATCTTCTGCATCCGACCAAACGGAACCGTCCCATTGCCCGGGGTGCGGTGTCCATCCATCAGGCCCTCGTCATTGCGGGCCTGCTGTTGGTGGGCGCCGCGGGGCTGTGCCTGTTGCTGCCGCTTGGCTTCGCGGTGGTGCTCGGCAACTACGTGCTGATGAACCTCGCCTACACGTATTGGCTGAAGCGCCGGGTGATCGTTGACGTCATCATCATCGCGATCGGATTCGTGCTCCGGGCGGTCGCGGGCGGAGTGGCCATCGGATTGGGAACGTCTCCCTGGCTGATCGTGTGTACCTTCACGCTGTGCATGTTCTTGGGGTTCGGCAAGCGGCAGTGCGAGCTGGCGGTCATGGGTGATGCCGCCAACGCGGCTCGTCACCGCCAAACGCTGGCCGGCTACACGCCGGATCTGCTGAACCACCTGACCAGCGTCACGGCGGGGATCGCGATCGTCACGTTTCTGCTCTACGCGATGGATCGCACGGGGCATCAACCGTTCGACAAGCACTATCTGATCCTCACGTTGCCGCTGGTCGTCTACGCCATCTTCCGTTACGCGATGCTGATCCGGTCCGGGCGGGTGAGCGGTCCGACGGACATTCTCGTCAAGGACCGACCGTTCGTGATGACGATCCTGCTGTGGGCGGCGGCCGCCGTCGTGGTCGTCTACTGGGGCGCCGATCTGCGCGTCCGCTTGGGGCTGTGAGGGCCGAACCCGCGGGTTCGGCGCGGTCTGACCGCGGCTGTTCTGCCCGCGGGCGTTCCCGTTAGAATACTGCTGGCGCATCGACGGAGGCTCTGTCATGGCCGACATCGACCTGAACTACGTAGCGTGCTGTGGCGTCGTGTGCGGCAAGTGCGGGGCGTTGGTGAAGGGCAAGTGCGAGGGCTGTCGCGTCGCGCCGATGTTCGCCCGCTGTCCGGTGCGGGCGTGCGCAATCGAGAAGGACCTGATGAGCTGTGCCGACTGCGACGTCGACTACCAAGACTGCAAGAAGCTCAACAGCCTGATTGCGGCCCTGTTCCGTCTGATTCTGCGGCGGGACCGCCGCAGGAACCTGGCGGCGATCAAGGAGGTCGGCATCGAGCGGTTCTGTGCCGAACGGATGGACCTGTCCCGGACGCGGCGGGTGCCGGTCGAGTGACCGCACACCGTTCGCCAACAGGGAGTCTGCGGCGATGAACTGGAAACACCTGTGCGCGGTCGCTGGGGGGGGTGTGGTTGCGGCGGTCGCGACCGCATGGGCTGTCGGCGCATCGGCGGGGGAGGGCCTGTGGCCGGTCGCGAACGATCTGCGCAGCCGGCGGATCGTCGATCTAACACACGCGTTCGACGTGGGCACGCCGCGGTGGAAGGGATTCCCGGCAATGAAGCGGCGGGTCCTGTACACGTACGCGCGAGATGGTTTCTTCGCCGAGGAGTTCGCCCACGTCGGGCAGTACGGCACGCACGTCGATCCGCCCGGACATTTCCACAAGGGCAAGCGGATGGTCGACGCGATCGCGCCGCGCGAGATGATCCTGCCGCTGGTCGTCGTCGACATGCACGAGAGGGCCACCAAGGACCCGGACTGCGAGCTGACCATGGCGGACATGAAGGCCTGGGAGCAGCGTCACGGCCCCGTGCCGGCCGGGGCGTTCGTCGCGCTGCGGACCGACTGGTCGAAGCGCTGGCCCCATCAGAACCAAATGCTCAACAAGGACGCGACTGGCGTCGCCCACTACCCGGGCTGGGGGCTCGAGACGATCAAGTATCTGTGTGAGCGCCGCCGGATCACCGCCATCGGACACGAAACGACCGACACGGACCGAGGCCTGAGCACCAGCAAGGGTGAGTACCCGTGCGAGACCTACCTCCTGGGTCAGGACCGCTATCAGATCGAATTGCTGACCGGGCTGGATCAGGTGCCGGCGGTCGACGCGATGGCGATCGTCACGTGGCCCAAGCCCAAGCACGGGTCGGGATTTCCCGCCCGGGTGTTGGCGATCTTGCCGTGAGACCGAGAGAGCGTGATGCGACCCGACCAAGCCAACGAGAGGCCGGATCATCAGTCGTCCCACGCCGCAGCGCTGCGGATGGTGATTAACGCGTCCGGCGTCGTGGTGCACACCAATCTGGGTCGGTCGGCGCTGTCGGGCGAGGCGATTGAGGCCGTCGCCCGGGCAGCCGGGGGATACTGTGACATCGAGTTCGACCTGGCGACCGGATGCCGTCAGTCCCGTGGGACGCGGTTGCGGGCGATGTTGGCCGAGGTGGTCGGTGCGGAGGCCGCCGCGGTTGTCAACAACAACGCGGCCGCCGTGTGGCTGGCGCTGGCGGTCCTGGCGGGGGGCAAGGAGACGATCGTCTCGCGTGGCGAGCTGATCGAGATCGGCGGATCGTGTCGGTTGCCGGACATCATCCGGCACAGCGGATCGCGCCTGGTCGAGGTCGGGGCGACGAACGGCACGAGGCTCGATGATTACGAGCGGGCGATCACGGACCACACGGCCATGCTGGTCAAGTCGCACCTGAGCAACTACCGCATCGTCGGCGAAATCGAGGAGGTCCCGTTCGGGTCGTTGGCCGCGCTGGCGCGTCGGCATGGTGTGCTGACGCTGCACGACATCGGCAGTGGTCTGGTCGCGCATACAGGTGAGGACGAACTGCCGGCCCTGCGGGACGAGCCGGCCGCCCGAGACAGCATTGCGGCCGGCGCGGATCTGGTCGCGTTCAGTGGCGACAAGCTGCTGGGCGGTCCGCAGGCGGGGATCCTCGCGGGGCGACGCGAGCTGATCGATCGGATCGTGCAACATCCGCTGGCCCGGGTGGTCCGGGTGGACAAGATGACGATGTCGGGCCTGGCCGCCACGATCGAGCCGATGCTGCGAGGCGGCTCGCCGATGGACACGACGAGCATCCAGCGGGCCAGCCAGCCGATGGCCGTTCTGGAAGAGCGCGCCCGGCGTCTGGTCGAGTCCCTGCCGTCGGCCCAGCCGTCATGGCGGTGCACGATCGAGCGGGACGTGGCCTCGATCGGTGGCGGGTCCGTGCCGGGCATGACCGTGCCGACCGTGGTCGTCTGGCTGGATGTGCCGGGGTGCGAGCCGGACGTGTTGGATCACGCGTTTCGGCATGCGGACCCCCCGGTGGTAGGCCGATTCCGCCGCGGTCAGTACGGGCTGGACGTGCTGACGCTGCTCGATGGTCAGGTCGAGCAGATCGTCGAGGCGGCCCGACGCATTCGCCTGGAGCCCGCCCCGTGAAACACCTCGTCATGGCCACAGCCGGTCACATCGATCACGGCAAGACCGTGCTGGTCCGGGCCTTGACCGGCATGGACACCGATCGCCTGGCCGAGGAGAAGCAGCGCGGGATCAGCATCGTGCTGGGCTACGCGCACATGGCGTTGCCCGACGGGGAGCGGCTGGGGATCGTGGACGTGCCGGGGCACGAGCGGTTCGTCCGGACGATGCTGGCCGGCGTGGGCGGGGTCGACTTCGTGATGCTGGTCATCGCGGCCGACGACGGCGTCATGCCGCAGACCCGCGAACACCTGGACATCGTCCACCTGCTGGGGATTCGGCGGGGACTGGTTGCGCTGACCAAGATCGATCTGGCCGACGCTGAGACGGTTGCGTTGGCCTCCGAGGAGATCCGGGATCTGCTGGCGCCGACGGCGCTGGCGGACGCGGAGATCATCCCGGTATCGACCGTGACGGGCGAGGGCGTGGATCGGCTGCGATCGGTCATCGGGTCGGTCGCGAGTGCGTGCCCGCAGCGATCGACCGATGAGCTGGTCCGGTTGCCATTGGACCGTGTGTTCTCGGCCGAGGGATTCGGCACGGTGGGCACCGGGACGCTGTTCAGCGGCCAGATTTCGGTCGGTGATCGACTTTCTTGCGAGCCGGTCGGGATCGAGCTGCGCGTGCGGGGTCTGCAGGCGTACAAGCAGGATCGCCAGGAGGTGTCCGCCGGCCAGCGGACGGCCGTCAACCTGGCCGGCGATGGGCGCGAACGTGTCGAGGCGGGTCATGTGTTGTGCACGCCGGGCGCGTTCCTGCCGACGTCCATGCTCGACGTGGCGGTCTGGTCGGCTGCGTCCTCCCCGCGTCCGCTGCGGCATGGCATGCCGATTCGGGCGTACCTGGGGACCAGCGAGGTCCGCGGCCGCTTGGCGCTGTTGGGTGACCGGACGATCCCGGCGGGTGGCTCTGGGCATGCCCAACTTCGGCTGGATACGCCCCTCGTGGCGCGGCGCGGAGATCGAATGGTCCTGCGCGACATCGCGGGGGAGTTCACGGTGGCCGGCTGCGAGGTGATCGACGTCCATCCGAACAAGCACCGCCGACACCGATCGGACGTCGCGGCGGCTTTGGCGTCGCTGCGCGAGGCGGACCTGGGGGACGTCGTCGTCTACGAGCTGGCCAAGATCGCCCGGCCCTGCGCGACGGCGGAGCTCGCACGGCGCCTGGGCGAGGCGGACCGCGCCCTGGTCGCAGCGGTCCCGGCGCTGGCCGAGCGGGGCGCCATCGAGGTGGCCAAGACCGAGACCCAGACCATCGTGTGGCACCGCGACGTGGACGAGCGTCTCCGTGCCGCGCTGTTAGCCGCCCTGAGGGAGCGACACGCGGACAAGCCGCTTCTGGCCGGTGGATTGTCTCCATCGGCGTTGGCGGTCCGGTTGGGCCAGACCTGCGCGTGGCTGGGTGAGACCGCCGGTCCGGTGGTCCATCGTCTGTGCGAACGGATGGTCGGCGCGGGTGAGCTGAAGACCGTCGGCCCGACCGTCGCGCTTGCATCGCACGAGCCCGAGTGGACCGACGACCAGCACGCCATCCGCCGCGCCCTATTGGCCGGCTATGGCGAAGACCCGTTCTCGCCCCAGCAGCCCGACGCGCTCACTGCGTCGGGCCGGTACGACCCCGCCGACGTCGAGGCCGTCAACGCATCCCTGCTGGACGAAGGACTGATCGTTCGCGTGGGAGAGCTGTACTTCGTCCGCGACGCGGTCGAGCAGGCGCAGCAGAAGGTCGAGGCCTACTTCGAGACCCACGAGACCATGCTCATGGCCGATTTCCGGGACCTGATCGGCAGCAGCCGCAAGTTCGCCGTTCCCCTCATGAACCATTTCGACGATCAGCAACTGTTCGACCGCGACGGCGATGTCCGCCGGCTGCGTCGGCGGTAGTGCCGCGTCAACTTCCCGATCGCAGTGGCCTCAGGTCGATGCGCCGGAAAAAGATCTCGGCGCCCTCGGACTGGACCTGGATTCGGCCCTTCCTCGGCCGTACGTCGACGCATCGGTTCACGGTTACGCCGTTCAGGATGACGGTGATGGTCGCGCCTTCGACGATGCACTCCAGGCGGTTCCACTCACCGACCGGCTTCTCGACGTCGCGCTTACCGCGGAAGCCCTTCACGTCCCGCCAGGCGGGGTCCCGGCCGAACCAGTTGATCCGACCCCCGTTGACCGTGACGCGCTTGCCGTCCGGTTGGTAGACGTGGCACTTGCCCGACTTCTCCGGCGCTACCGTGCACGTCAGCGCGAACTTGGCGCTCTTGTCTCCCACGACGATGAAGTCGCCCGTGCCTCCTTCGATGATTTGACACTCGATCGAATGCATCCACACCCCGCCGTACGCGCCGTCCTTGCCGACCGAGTGCAGCAAGATGCCGCTGTCGCGGGCGCGGGTTTGCCGAGGGCGGTGTGTCTTGTCGCCCCACTTGAACTCGGCGATCAGGCGGTAGTTCTCGTACGCCTTGGTCGTCGTGATGCATCCCCATTCTTGGCCGGAGATGTGCAACACCCCGTCTTGCACGGTGAAGACCTGCATCGGGTCGCTGTCGCGCCCCCGGTTTCTCAGGAAGGTGTAGAAACCGTCCAGGTCCTTGCCGTTGAACAGGCGAACGGCCTTCGTCGGCGTGGTTGCGGCGGGACGGTCGTCGGCAGCCGAACACGTGCCGGTTGAACCAACGCAGGCCAGGGCAATCAGGAGTGAGGCGGATCGTCTCATGTTCTGTCATCCATCAGAGGGGTCCGTGGGACATTGCATCGCGGCAACATGGTAGTACATTGTGGCGTTCCATGCAGCGCAACATCGAACTGAAGATGCGCTACCCCGATCCGCAGCGGGCGCACCAGGCCGCCCGCGAGCTTGGCGCTGCACCGCACGCCGTGGAACGGCAGCGCGACACCTACTTCTGCACCCGTACAGGTCGGCTGAAGCTGCGGCAAGCTTGGCCCCATGACACCGGTTCGTCTGCGGTCGACGCCGCGCAGCCCGGAAGGGGGGAGCTGCTCTGGTACCGTCGCGACGATGATCCGCATCCCCGTCCCAGCGACTACGAGCTGATTCCGGTCGAGAACGCCGAGCGATTGCGCGTCACGTTGGGCCAGGCCCTCGGCGTGACGGTCGAGGTGGTCAAGACCCGCGCGATCTATCTGCATGAGAACGTGCGTATCCACGTCGACGAAGTGGACGGTTTGGGATCGTTCCTGGAGTTCGAGGCCATCGTCGACGCGGCCTGCGACGACCGGGCAGCTCGGGCCAAGGTCGAGCGGCTCAGCGCCGCGTTCGGCGTGACGGCCGAGGACATCGTCGCCGTCTCCTACGCCGATCTCGCGGGACCAGGTTGAGCCGGAGAATCCGGACCAGACGGGGGCACCCAGCATTCATTCACTTCGGCCGTGTCGTCATTGGACGGACCTTATGCGTCACGGGCCATGAAGCGCGGCGATCGTCTTTGACCAGCCCGATCTGCTCGATCGGGATCCGCTTGAAACCGAGCTTGTAGGCCGGTGAGTCCTCGCGGAGCTGGAAGTTCAGGCGCTTTGCGTCCACGAAGCGCGGGTCTTCCTTCAGCAGGTTGTTCTCGAAGGTGATCAACGGACGCGCCTTCGCTTGGATGCGGTCCCACTTGCCGCCGCTGCAGACGTTCCGGGCGATCAGGTTCCCCTTCGGCGCCGCAGGATCATCGCCGAGGATGCCGACCAGCTTCGGGTAGCGCTCGCTGTAGGGCGGCTCGTCGTAGAGAATCCCTGACAGCGTGCCCTTCTCGCGCCCTTCCTTGATCCACATGTCCGCGTGGCCGTGCGCCCATCCCAGCGCGCGGGCGTCCACGTGCACGGCCGGATTGCAGTCCACAAAGATGTTGTTCTCGATCGTGCAATCCCGTCCGCCGCCGATGAAGGCCGCCGCCGTCACCTTAAAGAAGACGTTCCCGTAGATCGCCGTGCCGCAGAACATGTCGTCCAGGTAGACGCCGACGCAGCCTCTCCCTTCGAACCCATTGATGTGATGCATGTAGTTGTGTCGGATGACCGTGCCGCGCATGGTCCAGTTGCGCCCCGTGTAGATCGCGCCGGCGTCGTTGGATTCATAGCATACGCTGTGGATCTCGTTGAACTCGATGACGTGGTCGTTGCCGCCGAACCCCATGGCCATGTGCGGCGCATTGTGGATGAGGTTGTGCGCCGCGCGGTTTCCCACACCGTTCAGATGAATGCCGGGCTGATAGACGCGCCTCCACCGGCTGTAGTGGTGGATATGGTTGTTCTCGGCGTAGTGCCCGGCTGGCGTGAGGGTCTTGCGGTCGCCGCCGTTTATGGAGATGCCGCCACAGCCGGTCTGGTAGATGTCGCAGCCGACGACGCCGTTCGACGAGCCGCCGCGAACGGCCACCGCCCCGCCGCCGACGTTCCGGATCGTGCAGCCGACCACCCGGGCCGCCGTGCCGCCCGACACCGACACGGGCGTGCCCCGCGCCGCCTCCAGGATGAGACCGCGAACGGTCACATGCGACGCGTTCTTCATCGTCACCAGCGTCGGCAGGACCGAGACCAACACGGGTCCTTGATCGATGGGTGCCGGTGGCCAGAAGTAGAGGACGCCCGTCTGTCGGTCAACGTACCACTCGCCCGGTGCGTCCAACTCGCACAGGAGATTGAACGCGTAGTACCACTGTCCCTTGCGGTAGCCATAGCCGTGATAGGGAGGGGCCAAGGCGATCACGCGCTTCTCGACGTCGATGGATTCGATCTTCTGGCGCTGCTCGGACCAGTCCCAGAACCAGTAGCCGTGCAGCCACGGGTCCTTCTCGGGCACCCATCGCTTCGGGTGATCGCCCTCGTAGACGAACTTGCCGGTCTTGCTGCCGGCTCGTCCGTGGATCTTGTGGCCGTCCTTGACCACGATGTCGGCGATGCGGACGAATCCCTCGTTGGGCCAGCGGGCCACGGTCATGGGCTTGTCGCGGAAGAAGACCTCCATCCCGCCGCCGCTCGCCTTCCCGAAATCGCTGATGCCCAGGGCGCGGAGGTCGGCCTGCAGCACCTTGCCCCGCGCCGAGGCGTCCAGCCGGCCCAAGACCGCCGCGTCCGTGACCGGCTTGAATCCGGTCACGACCTTCCCGCCGACGAGGTGGATTTCCTCTCCCGGACGCGCGCGGTAGACCACCCGCGCATCGCGGGTCCCTGAATCCTCTGCGGTCAGCTCGAAGGGGCGCGTGCGCTCGTAGACGCCACCGCAGACCTCCACGGTCACCCCGCCGCCGGGCAGCTTACCGGCCTTCTTGAGCTTTCGGATCTCGTCTCTCGCGCGCTCCAACGTGGCGAACGGGCCGTCGCTGCCGGCGGGATTGGGTTGCGCGAGGCGGCCCGACCAGGCATCGTTGCCGTTTCGCGCGACGTAGAACGTGGCGGCGGACGCCGGGCATGTGCCAAGAATCAGTACGCCCAGGAGGGCGCATGCACAGAACCGGGTTCTGGTGGATGTCGTTGTCACTGTGTCGTCTCCTTAAGGTCGCTTCCGGAGGTCGGACGCGCACGGCGTGTCGCCTGCATTCCGGAAAACCAGGCGTTCGCAACGGCCACAGCCTACCGTCCGATCCGATGCGATCCAAGACCCGCCGCGTGCGGCGGGTAGTGGCCGCACGCGGCCACGCTAAACGACGATCGGCATCCCTGAGCGTGATTCGTTGACTTGCCCAGTTTGGAACCTACACTTGGTGACCGGGTCGGGGGCGGCGGCGAGACCGGGCGATGGCGACCGTGCTGGACAAGATCGTGGCGGCCAAGGCCGAGGAGGTGGCCGAGCGCAAGCGTCGGCGGCCCGTCGATGACGTGAAGCGTGCCGCGGCGGATACGCCTCGTCCCCGGAACCTCTACGCCGCGATCGCCGCCGACCCGCCGCGCGGCATCCATCTGATCGCCGAGATCAAGAAGGCGTCGCCGTCGGCGGGCCTGATCCGCGAGGACTTCGACCCGCAGGCCATCGCCCGGACGTACCACGCGGCGGGAGCGTCGGCGATCAGTTGCCTGACCGACGAGCCGTTCTTCCAGGGCAGGCTCGAATTCATCGAGCAGATCAAGGACGTCGTCCCGCTGCCCGTCCTGCGGAAGGACTTCATCATCGACGAGTATCAGATCTACGAGTCGCGGGCGGCCGGGGCCGATGCGATTCTGTTCATCGCCGAGATCCTCACGCCGCAGCAGGTCCTCGACGGGATGATCCTGGCCAGCGAACTGAACCTGACCGTCTTGCTGGAGGTGCACGGGGCCGACACGTTGATGCAGATGCGGTCGGTCGTGGGGTTCCCGCACCAGCGCTACAGCCTGCTGGGCATCAACAACCGCGACCTCAAGACGCAGACGATCGACCTGGCGACGACGTCGCGGCTCGCCGGTCTGGTCGCAGACGACACGATCCTCGTCTCGGAGTCCGGCGTGAAGACCCGGGAGGACGTTTTGCGTCTCCAGCGGGCCGGGGCGCGGGCGCTGTTGATCGGCGAGACGCTGATGCGCGCAGACGACATCGCAGCCAAGATCGAATCGCTCTTCGGCCCCATGCCCGAGTCGTAGGGGGACCCGCTTCCTGTGAACCTCAGTCCCATCGACGCTGGCATTGTGATCGCCTATCTCCTGCTGATCTTCGGGGTCGGCGCGTACATGGAACGGCGCGCGGGCAAGAACATCGAGACCTATTTCCTCGCCGGTCGGACCATGCCCTGGTGGCTGCTGGGCATGAGCGGCAGCAGCACGTTCTTCGACATCACGGGCACGATGTGGATGGTGTCGGTGTTCTACGTGCTGGGCATGCGGGGCATGTGGGTGCACTGGATGTGGTGTTTCCCGTTCGCCGGGTTCGTGCTGGCCTACAAGGCCAAGTGGGCGTATCGCAGCGGCGTGTTGACGGGGATGGAGTGGTTGGTCTTCCGGTACGGGGAAGCGCGGGCCGGCCAGGCCGCCCGATTCGTCACCGTCATCATTTCTCTGATCGGCATGGTGCTGATGCTCGGCTACGCCGGGACGGGCGTCGGGAAGTTCCTCGAAGAGTTCCTGCCGATCGAGAAGTCGCTGGCCATTCCGTTGCTGTTTGCCTTCACGGGGCTGTACGTGGTCTTGGGCGGGTTCTTCAGCGTCGTGTATAGCGACTTCTTTCAGACGGTGCTGCTGTCGTTCGCGGCGGTCTACATCGCCGTGGCCGCGTTCGTCCAGATCGATCCGGAGGCGTTTCGGCAGACCGTGGGCGCCGACTGGTTCAGCCTGACGCCGGTGTGGGCGCTCGAGCACCCGCCCGAGGGATACACGGACCTGTTCGGCCTGCTGGTGATCATGTGGGTCGCCAAGGGGATGATCAGCCTGGTCGGTGCGGCCGGGGGCGGAGCGGATTTCCAGCGGTTCCGCGCGGCCCGCAACGAGGCCGAGGCGTCCAAGATCGGGCTGGCGTGGGGGATGGTCATCAGCGTGCGTTGGGGCTTGGTGATGGCGTTCACGGCGTTCGGCCTATCGATCCTGGCCCGCCAGGACGGGGTGGTCGATAGCGAGCGGGTGCTGCCGATGGTGCTCAACCGGGTGCTGCCCGTCGGCGTGAAGGGACTGGTGCTGGCGGGCCTGGTCGCGGCGTTCATGTCGACCTTCGACAGCGCGCTGAACGTTGCGGCTTCGTTCATCGTCAACGACCTGGTCAAGCCGATCTGGAAGCGGGCCACGCCCAAGGCCCTGATGCTCGTCAGCTACGGCGCGACGCTGGGTGTCGTCGCGCTCGGCATCCTGATCAGCCTACAGACCGAGAGCATCAAGGCGATCTGGGAGCCCATCAACTTCGCGCTGGGCGCGACGTTGTTGGCCCCGGGGCTGCTGGCCCCCTACTGGTGGCGGATCGGCGGGTGGGCGCACTGCGTCAGCGGGGCGTGCACGCTGCCGGTGGCCTTCTACATCAACCGCTACACCGAGATGAGAGAGCTGCAGTACTTCCCGCTGCTGGCGGGCTTGAGCCTGTTCTCGTGCCTGATCGCCGCGTACGTGTTTCCGCCCGCGCCTGCAGAGACACTGAAGGACTTCTACCGGAAGGTCCGCCCGTTCGGCCTGTGGGGTCCCGTGCGTCGCATGCTGGCCGACGGGGGCGAGGACCCGCGCCGACCCTCGCGAGACCGACTCGACATCCCGGTCGCCCTGGTCGGTACGGGCTTCTTCATCGTGCTGTATCTGTCTGTAATGGACCTCGTGCTGCACAACTGGGCCCGCGCGGCTTGTCTGGCCGCCGCCAGCGGCGTCGGCGGGGCGATTCTCTACGTCGCGTGGTGGCGGCGACTCCGCGTCGATTGACCGCATCTGTGTCCCCATCGATACTGCCCGCACTGGGACCCCGCAAGACAAGGGAACCTGACGATGAAACACGCGTGCGCGATTGCGTGGCTGGTTCTGGCCGCGTCGTTGTCCGTTGCGATGGGTGCTTCGGCGCTCGGGCCAACGCTGAAATGGGGCTACGAGGCGAAGGGAACGCTCTACGCCTCGCCCCTCGTCGCCGACGTCCATCCGTCCCCGGGCCGCGAGACGATCATCAGCGACGCGGAGGTCCGCACGCTGTGGTGCGTCGACGCGACGGGCAAGCAGATCTGGGCTTACCGAGGTGGCTGGAAGAAGCGCCTGACCTCAGCGGCCTCGCTCAGTCGCACCGCACGCCCCGGCCGGGGGACGCTCGTGATCGGCGGCAGCGACGGTCGGCTCTGCTGCCTCGACGCCGAAACCGGCAAGGAACACTGGTCTTGCCAGGTGGGCGCCATCACGTGGGGGGCGGCGAGCTGGACCGACCTGGACGGCGACGGTCGGGACGAGGTCGTCGCCGGGGCCGAGCACGCGGTGATCGTCCTCGATGCGGACGGCAAGGAGGTCTGGGCCTATCGCCGACCGAAGGGCGAACCGCCGCTCGAGATCGGCTCGCCCCTGGCCATCTGCAACGTCGACGACGACGGCAGGCCCGAGCTGTTCGGCGCCGACCGGTACAACATCCTCTGTCTGAGCGATGCCGGCAAGGTTCGCTGGCAGCGCCCGTCTGGAAGCGGGTTCTGCTCCGAGGTCGTGATCGCCGACGCCGACTGCGACGGTCGCCCCGAAGTCTACTCCGGCGTCGAGAACGAGCCAGCCGTCATCGCCCTGGACGCCCGCAGCGGCAGCGTCCTGTGGACGTTCCCCACGTTGGCGGCCCCTTCGTCTTTGGGCGTGGGCGACCTCGACCGTGACGGCTTCGAGGAGATCGTCGCGGCTGACGTCCAGGGCCACGTCTACGCCCTCAAATACAACGGCAGGCGGTTGGCCTGGTCCTTCCAGACCGCCAAGCGGGTCTCGGCTTCGGTCTCCATGGGCGACGTCGACGGAGACGGCGACATCGAGACGCTCGTTACTTGCTGGGACCACTGCCTGTACTGTCTCGACAGCGCGGGCAACCTCGAGTGGCGATACACCGCCGATCGCCGCATCCTCGGGCCCGCCACCATCACCGACGTCGACGACGACGGCAAGACCGACGTCCTCTTCGGCGGCAGCGACCACGTCCTTCGATGCGTCACCCTCGACGGGGAGTACGACCCGGCCCTGATTCCCTGGCCCTCGAGTCGGTTCGACGCCGCGCAATCCGGTGCGGCCTTTCCCCGAACGATGCGCCCTCCCGCCGCAATCATCACCGAGACACGGTCGCTACTGAGCAACGGGGGATTCGAGCGCTGCAAGGAGGCCGAAGACGCCAAGCGGTATCCCAAGGGGGCCGGTATTCGCGAGCATCGGCTCAACCGGCCGCGGGGCTGGCACGTCGAGCCCCTACCGTGCAGCAATCCCGACGCCGCCCGGGTCGCATGGGGCAAGGCGTCTGCCGCCTGGTCGCTTGATGAGAAGACCCGGCGCTCGGGCAAGCGCGCCGTTCGCACGCGGGGGGCGATGTGTCTGGTCTCGGCGCCGGTGGCCATCGAGCCGGCGGTCCGCAGCGTCAGCGCGACGGTCTTCGCTCGCGGCTCCGGCGCGTCGATCGTGGCCCTGCGCTGGTCCGGTCTGGGCGGCGAGCTCCGTCTGGACCCGCTGGTGCGCCAGTCCGAGAAGGACGGTTGGCGGGCCTTTGTCCTACACGAAGCGACCCCGCCCCCGGCCGCCCGTTGGGTGACGCTGGTCTGTACGAGCCACGAGAAGGGCGGATGGTGGGACGACGCCCAGATCACCGCGACGCTGCGATTCCCGCCGAAGGTCGAGGTCCTGGTCAATCAGGTCGGCTACGACGTCGGCGCGCCGAAGCGCTTCAATGTGCAGAGCAACTTCAAGACTGGTCGGGCTGGCTATGCCGTCCTTCGCAGCGACGGCACGCAGGTCTTCGCGGGCAACCTCGAGCACCGCGGCCGCATCAAGGGTCACTTCGGCCACGACTGGGGCTATGAGTTCTGGCAAGGCGACTTCGCGAAGCTCGACCAGCCCGGCCAATATCGTATCAAGGTCACCCTCGGCTGCGGCAAGGAGCTGCGGGGCGTGGGGGACGAGATGGTGCGACACTCCTGGCCGTTCGAGATCGGCCCCGACCTGATCTGGAACCGGACGGCCCGGCTGGCGTACCGGTTCTTCTACTACCAGCGGTGCGGCATGACGGTGCCCGGCTATCACGGCGCCTGCCACCTCGACGACGGGTTGACCTTCGACGGCAAGCGCTACGACCTCGCCGGCGGATGGCACGACGCGGGCGACTACAACACCTATCACAACGCCCCGTACGTCTACGGGCTCGCCCGTGCGTACGGCGTGGGCAAGGCGAGGTTTGATCGATACGACGCGGACGGCAACGGTCGGGCGGACTTCTTGGACGAGATCTTGTGGGGAGGCGACCACGCGCGCCGCATGATCGCCCCCGACGGGTCTGCGTTCGGGCGGATCACGTCTGGCTATGGCTTCTGGGGTCCGCCGGAGCTGGAGACCGACAACAAGCCCGGAACGGGGGATGAGCGCCCAGTCCAGCCCCCCCGTCCAGGTTGCGATTCCAGCCTCCACCACGCCGCCATGGCCAAGATCGCCCGCTACGTGGCGGACAAGGCACGATGGGTCGAGGCGGCCGACCGCGGTCTGCGCTGGGCGCTGCAGAACAAGAAGCGCGGCGTCTGGCAGTTCAGCGCGGCCGTCGATCTCTACGCCGCCACGCGCGATCAGCGATACGCCGACCTGGCCCGCGACCTTCTTCCCAAGATCACCGCCGACGAGGTCGTCGTCGATGCCGTCCGCACCTACGACGCCCTGTTCGGCCAGGACCACAGCGCCGACTTGCGCAAGGTCCTCGTCGCCCGGGCCGAGCAGATGCTCGAGCTGGCCGACAACGCCTTCGGCGTGCTGGCGTTCGGCCGCCCCGACAAGCCCAATTACTTCAACACCTACGCCGAGGGCAGCCCGTGGCGGGTGGGCACGAACAGCCATCTGTGCCAGGGCGCGACGCTGATGGCCTTGGCGCATCAGTATCGGCCGGATTCGCGCTACCTGGCGTTCGTTTACGATCAGATTAATTGGATCCTCGGCAACAACCCGTGCGGCGTGAGCCTGATGGAGGGTGCGGGGTCGGCCTTCGTTCCCACGTACCACAACCGCCTGATCTTCGGAGGCGTCGACCGCGGAGCCGTGCCGGGCAGCGTCATCAACGGCGTGACCTATCGCGATGTCGGCGTCGACGTGCCCTACGTCGACATGACGGGCGTGGACCTGCCGCTCTTCTCGTCCAACGAGTGCTGGCTCCCGCACAACACCAACTACCTCGACGCCCTGGCCAATCTTCAGGCGGCCAAGCGACGAATTCCTTGACCGCGGAGCACCCCATCTGGTTGAATTGTCCGAGGAAAGGAGTCAGGCATCTTTCGCCTGGGACGCAGCTTTCGGAAGAATCGGGCCATGGTCGCGGCGAAAGCAGCCGGACCCCTTTCCTCTCAGCCGCTTTCAGGTGATGGACGACCGTTTGCGGCCTTGTGGCCTTCGGACGATCTGCATGGACGTTGACCCGCTCGCCAAGCTTCGCGCCGACCTCGAGACAGCGCCGAACGACCCAGAACGCCACCTGCGCCTGGCCGATCATTTGCTCGAACAGGGGGATTACGAGGGGGCGGCTGCTGCGGCCCAGCGATCATTGCAGCTCGCCCCAGACTCCGTGGAGGCCAGGCTCTTGTTGGGCAAGGCACAGATGCGCCAGGGGTGCCCGTCCGAGGCGGCCTTCCAGTTCGCCCAGATCCTCAGCCGTCACCGCGACCATGCCGAGGCGGCCGCCTGTCACGAGTCGGTCCGCCGCATCACCGCCCTCGTCGACGTGGTTCGAAACCAGAACCCACCGGAGCTGCAACTGAGCGTCCGCAACCACGTCGTCGTGCTGACGCTGGCGGGCATGTTGGCTCCCTACACCGAGGATGGGGATCTCACCGAACCGTTCGAGCGGCTGACGGTCGGGTTGCACCGTCTGCTGCAGTTGGGTCAGATCGGCTGCGTGGTCGACATGCGGCGGGTCCACTTCGTCACGTCGTTCTTCCTCAGCAAGCTGTTGAGCTGGCGGCGGAAGGTCGTGGGCGAGACCCAGGGCATGGTGATCTGCGGGGCCAGGCCGGAGATCTACGAGCTGCTCACCTCCTCACGGATCGTCCGGGTGATCCCATTGGTGGACTCGATGGAGGAGGCGATGCGAATCGTCTGCGCCGCCGGCCAGCGGGGTCCATCCTCGGCGCAGTGAGCCCCCCCGCGTTGACCGGTCGGACCGATCCGATACACTGATCCGCCATGGGAGTGATCCGACCGCCCCGGAAGGTCAAGCTGATGTGCGGCATGATCGGTCCGGACCACGATCTGATGCGTCGGGCCCGCAAGATGATGACCCGCGCCTTCGGCGAGACCGACCTGACCAGTGACGTCTGGCCCTTCGATGCCACCGATTACTACGAAACGGAAATGGGCAGCGACCTCAAGCGCTGGTTCGTCAGCTTCGAGGCGTTGACCTCGCCCGACCGTATCGCCGAGATCAAGCGGACCACGATGGACCTGGAGGCGCGACTGGCCGACGACTGTCTCCGACCTCCCGATCAGCGCGTCGTCAACCTCGACCCCGGTTATGTCGGGCTCAGCAAGTTGGTCCTGGCCACAACCAAGGACCATGCGCATCGTATATACATTGAGCGGGGCATTTACGCCGAGGTCACGCTCCAGTTCACCAAGGGGCGATGGGTGGCCTGGCCGTGGACCTATCCGGATTATGCGGCTGAGACGTATCACCCGTTCTTCACGGAGGTCCGGCAGCGGCTGGTGGAGCAGCTGACCGAGTCCTAGGCCCGAAGCGGAGGCGTGCCTGATGGCATGGCTGTTCTGTGTCTGCCTGGTCGTGCCGTTTCTGCTATCTGGGGTCGGCACGGGACTGGTGCGTCGCTGGGCGTTGGGCCGGGGGTTTGTGGATCGGCCCGGGGGGCACAAGCAACACGATCGCGTGGTTCCGCTCGGCGGGGGGATCGCCATCGTTTTGGGCTTGGTGGTTCCGTTGTCGGTCGCGCTGTTGGCGGCGTGGCTGTTCCGCACGGCTTGGGCGCCCGATTGGCTGCCTGCATTGGCAAGGACGCACCTGGAGGGCATCGCCAGCAAGACACCGGCGGCGGCGGCCATCCTCCTCGGTGCCATCCTCCTGCATGTCCTGGGGCTGATCGATGACTTCCGACCGTTGTCGCCCGTGCTCAGGTTGGCGGTGATGACGCTGCTGGCGGGCGTGCTGGTCATCGGGTTCGAGATCCGAGTGCTGGTGCACCTCGGGCCTGTGGTGGCCTCCATCGTGACGATCGCGTGGATCGTGGGCATCACGAACGCCTTCAACTTCATGGACAACATGGACGGCCTGGCAGCAGGCGTGGCGTGCATCGCGGGGGCGATCTTCGCGGCCTCGGCCGTGCGGACCGGGCAGATCTTCGTGCCCGCAATGACGTGCATGCTGGTCGGGTCGGTGGCGGGGTTCCTGCTGTACAACTTCCCGCCGGCGACCATCTTCATGGGGGATTCGGGCAGCCTCGTCGTCGGGTACATGCTGGCGGTCCTGACGGTGTTGACGACGTTCGTCGAGCCGCAGGTCGGCGCGACGCCCTATGGCGTGCTGGCCCCGATCGCGGTCCTGGCCGTTCCCATCTACGACACCACCAGCGTGGTGTGGCGCCGCTGGCGGAGCGGCGCCAGCGTCTTTCGCGGCGATCGTCGGCACTTCTCGCACCGACTGGTCCAGCGGGGGATGTCGCCCCGCGCCGCGGTGCTGACCATCTACCTGGCGACGGTCGCCACCGGATTGTCGGCCACACTGCTGGGCGCCGCCGACTGGACCGACGCGATCCTGGTGGCTGCGCAGTGCCTGTCCGTCGTGTTGATCGTCGCCATCCTGGAGCAAGCCTGATCCTATGACGCGGCCCGGGAAACGACCGTCGCCCGCCAACACCGCGTGGCCCGACCGTCTCGATCAGCTGGCCTTGCTGCTGGTGTTGGGCGTCATCTGCGCCCGCGCGACGATGCAGGAACGACCGGACTACGAGGAGCTCAGCCTGGTCAACCGGCTACAGGGGGGCTCAGGGCAGATCGGCGGGCCGGGACCGGCGACGTCCCTGGTTCTTGACGGTCTGATCCTGGTCAGTGCGACCTGCTGCGCGGTGGGGGCGGCGATTCGAGGGCGATGGGCGCACCGCGCGCCGGGCGTGGCGATTGCCCTGATCCTCATGGTCGCTTCCGCTGCGACGTCGTTGGCGTGGGCCAGCAACGTACGGCTGGCCATCGTCGCGTCCGTCGATCGGATCGCCGCCGTTCTCGCCCTGGTGGTCATGGCACAGACGGTCCGTCGGTGGTGGCAGGTGAGGTTGGTGTTGGTCGCCGTTGCGGCGACGGGCGTCGCCTACGCCGCCTTCTGCATCGCCCAGGTCTACGAACGTGCCGACACCCGCCAGTGGATCCAGCAGCAGAAGGACGAGGCCGTCCGTTCCGGGCGGATTGCCGTGGACGATCCCAGGATACAGCTCTTGGAGCGACGGGCTGCGTCCGGTGAGGTCAGCGGGTTCTTCGCCCACAGCAACATTGGAGGCGGCTACCTGATGGCGTGCGCTCTGGCGACGCTCGCGTTGGGGATCGCCCGACTGCGCGCGGGCCGCCGCACGCACCGTCTGCTGTTCGGTTTGGTGACGCTCCTGGCCGGTGGGGTGATGGCGGTGGGGATGGTCCTGACGCTCAGCCGCGGCGCGCTGCTCACCGGGATCGTCTGCGGACTCGCCTGGGCCATGGGCGGTCTGGTGTGGCGACGGTGGGCTGCCCTGCGCCAAGGCATGATCCGCCGTTGGGTCGTCCTGCTGGCGGCAGGTTGGGCAGGCGTCGTCCTGTTGATTGCCGTCACCGCCGCCGTCGGTCTGCATCGAGGCAGATTGTACGGCGGATCGCTGACGTTCCGATGGCACTACTGGAGTGGCGCGGCGTGCATCGTCGCCGAGCACCCCTGGGTAGGCATCGGGGCAGGCAACTTCGACCGGCACTACGTGCGGCACAAGGCCGTCGAGGCGCCCGAAGAGGTCAGGAACCCGCACAACTACCTCATGACGACAGTGACCGAATGGGGCGTCGTGGGATTGGCAGGGGCCATGTTGTTGCTGGTGGCGATTTCGTTCAACCTGGCCAGGCCCATTCCAGAGCCCCGCGCCGGGCCGGACCGTTCGAACGCCAAGCGAGATGGCCCGGGGGGCGGTCGCATCTTCCTGTGGCTAGCGCCGCTGTTGGCGGGCGTCCTGATCGCTCGCTCGGTCGCGTCGCCCGGCCAGCTCTGGTTGATCTGGGCGCTTGTCCCGTCGGTGATCTGGGCGATCGCCTACGTCGTGCTGGCGCTCGATTCCGACCAGACATCCCGGTTCGAGGACGACCCGCTGCCGGTCAGTGGCGGCCTGGCGGCGGCGTTGCTGGCCGTCGGCTTGCACAACATGATTTCGTTCTCGATGACCTATCCGGGCTCGGCGTGCACGTTCTTCGCGCTGGCGGGCCTGGCCATCGCGACGCGTCGCATTCCGCGCGATCCGCCCGCGATCCGTGAAGGCCCGGCCGGACATCGGCAGGCTTGGACTTCGGTCTTGGCGACGGGGGCGGTCGTCGGATCGGTGGTCTACTGGCCGGTTCTCGTTGCTCCCGTGTCGCAGGCCACGAGTTGGCTGGCCCGAGCCCGCGGATCCGTCATCACCGCCGACGCCCTGGCGTCGTACCGCCACGCCGTTCAGGCGGACCCGCTCGACCCGGTGGCCCCCGCCGAACTGGCCCGATGGTCGATTCGGCGCTCGCAGCAGGACCCCGCCGCCGCCGTCAAGGCATTGGACCTCGCCATTGCCAACATCCTGACGGCCATACAGCGCGACCCCCAGGACAACCGGAACTCCCGCACCTTGTCGAGCGCGTACGTGGCGCGCTACGTCGCACGTGCGGACCCCAACGACGTGGATCGAGCCGTAGAGGCCGCGAGCCGGGCCGTGACGCTCTACCCCAAGCTGCCGATCCTCCGCTACGAGTATGGCGAGGTCCTCGCCCTGCAGGCGACGGTTCGGGGCAGGCCCGACTGGCGGGCCCGCGCGGTGGATCAGATGCGTCTGGCATTGCAGCTGGACGACAAGCGCTTCCCCAATGAGGTCCGTCGGTTCCCGGCCAATCGCCGTGCGGGGATCCAGGAGCGGATCCGCGAATTGCAGACGCCCACCGCCCCTGCGTCGCGCCCAGACACGATGCCGGAACCCGGCGGCGCCGCCGCCCCTACTCGTTGATGGTGTTGACGCAGGCTGCGTCGCAGTCGCCGTCGAGGGCCCGCCGGCTCGACTCGATGCATTCGAACCAGCGCGGTCCGTCCTTGGTGAGACAATCGGCCAGGGCCTCGACGATTTGCGGATCGAATTGTGTCCCCGAATGGCGGCGAAGCTCGGCGAGCGCGTCTCCGATGCTCCGCGACGGACGGAACACCCGGTCCGTGGTGAGCGCATCGAACGCATCGGCCACCATGAGGATACGGGCGCCGACGGGGATCTGGTCGCCCGCCAGTCCGAGCGGGTAGCCCGAGCCGTCGTAGTTCTCGCGTTGATGGCGGATCATGGGGAGTTCCGCCTGCAGGATCCGCATGTGATCGACGATGCTGGCGCTGAGCTGGGGAACGCGCCGTAGGGCGGCCCGCTCCTGCTCGTCCAGGGCGCCGGGCTTCATCAGGATCCGGTCCGGCACGCCGATCTTGCCGATGTCGTGGAGCATGGCGGCCAGACGGATGCTCCGCACCAGCGCGGGGCTCAGGTCCAACTGCCTGGCGATCTGCTCCGCGAAGAACGTCACGTTCTGCGAATGGCGCGCCGTGTACTTGTCGCGGGCCTCCAACGCCTGAACCAATGCCCAGATACTCTGGACGTAGGCCTCCTTCGCTTGCGTGCTTAGCGAGGCGACTTGTCGGCGGAGTTGCTCGATCTCGCTGCCGTCTCGACCGTTGATGGTGCACGCGTCGGGAAGGGCCGCTGCCGCAACGACGCGGTTCCTTCCGGCGCGTTTCGCCGCATACATGGCCTGATCGCATAGCATCAACAGGTCGCTGGGCGTGGCGACGCGTGAATCTTCGTCGCTCGCGACCCCGAGCGAAGCGGTGATGGTGTTGCCGTGCATTTCGTCGGGCCCGGTCTGCTCGGCGATGCGCCGGCGGAGCCGTTCAGCCAGCTCCTCAGCCTGGTGGAGTGTGGCCTCGGGAGCAATGACGACGAATTCCTCGCCTCCGTATCGGACCACCAGATCGGCCTCACGGACCTCATGCTGCAGCGTCTGGGCGACCTGCTTCAGCACCGCGTCGCCGACCTGGTGACCGTAGGTGTCGTTGACCGCCTTGAAGTTGTCCAGATCGATCAGGATCAGCGACAGCCTACCGCCGTAGCGGCGGCTACGGGCGAACTCGCTGTCCAGGACGTTGACGAAGTGTGCGTGGTTGTACAGCCCGGTCAGCCCGTCAGTGATGGCCGCCTGCTTCAAGTTCCTCTGGAGGTGCCACATCCGGACGCCGACGCGTATCCTGCCGATCAGCTCGTCGACGGGACGATCCTTGGCGACCAGATCGTCCGCGCCTGCCGCCAACCCCTCGGAGTACCTTTGGCAGTCGTATCGGCCGGCAAGGAGGATCACGTAGCTGTGGGCGGCGTCGGCGTCGGCCTGAAGCATCCTGCAGATCTCGGGGCCCGTCTGCCCCGACACGTGCCAATCACACACGACGATCTGAGGCTGGTTCTCCCGGACAACGTCCAAGCCGATCGGGCCGCTGTCCGCCGACGAGACGACGTACCCCGCCTCCCGCAGTTCAGCGATCAGTTCATCGCGGAACGCGCCGGGGTCGGCGATGATGCACAGGTTGACTGGGTCCGTCATGCGCGCAGTTCCTCACGACCGCGCCAGAGCGGTTGCCTGGACCGCCTGGTCCGGTGGCGCTCCCCCCGCGTGAGGAATTCATCGGCGCTTCACACTTGCAAGCTTAGCTTCAACCGCCGCGGATCGATCCCGAGGCGTATCGGCCACAGGGGTCCCGGGGGCGAAAGGGCAAGAATCAGGTTGAAGCCTGGACTTGCCGGTCGTATAACTTACTGGAAGGCCCGATTGGCCCCCGTCGATTCAGGGCGCGTCTCGGCCAGCTGGCAGACCGGTGTGGCCGGTTAAGTCGAGATATCTTGGGTTTGACTACTGAGAAGTCATCCTTTGGGTTTTGGCGGCTTCAGCCGATCGACGCGTGTGTGGCTCCCGAAGCCTGGGGCCGACGATGATCCTGCCCGGGTGGGCGGGGGAACGGACTGGCTTGGGGCCCGTAGCTCAGCGGTTAGAGCAGTCGGCTCATAACCGATTGGTCGTAGGTTCGAATCCTACCGGGCCCATCAGCGTTGGGGGTGCATCGACGGAAGGGCAAGGCGGGCATGGAGATGAACGTCGACAAGGCCCACCAGGCCATCATCCTGGCCTTGGTGGTCTTTGTCCTGGTCCTGTTGCTCGGGCTGGTGGTCTTGCTGTACCGGCGTCGCTACTTCGGCGCCCGGGTGGACGAACCGCAGGGCTTCACGCTGGCGGACGTCCGCAGGATGCACCGCGAGGGACAGTTGTCCGATGAGGAGTACGAACGGATGCGCCAGGCCGTCATCGGCATGAGCGCAGGGCGACCAGAGGGCCCCCCCGAGGGGGCCGGGAAGCAGGACGGGTCGTGATGCCTCTGGCGGGCCCGTCCGCAGCTCAACCGAGTGGTCCGAGAAAACCTGTTCTAGTTGAAGTGGGCTATCGGACGCTCCGATAAGCCTGATGCAAGGACCGGTCGGCCTTGTTGCCGCGGTGCGGTCCGGACGGTCGAGGGACGATTGGATGCCATCAAGCGGTCGTAGCGGGTCTTCGGGCGGGAAGCGGGGACGTCGCGGAAGCGTGTGCAGCTTCTGCGGCAAGGGACATCGTGACACCGGCCCGATGGTCGAGGGCCCCGGGGATGTCTTCATATGCGCTTCGTGCGTTGACCTGTGCCACAACATCATCAAGCAAGAGCGTCGCAAGATCAGCGCGTCGCAGCCGTTGTTCGGGACCATCCCCTCGCCACGGCAGATCAAGGACTACCTCGATCAGTACGTGATCTCGCAGGATCTGGCCAAGAAGGTCCTGGCGGTGGCTGTCCACAACCACTACAAGCGCCTGACCCACACGGACTCGGCCGGTGACGACGAGGTCGAGATCGAGAAGTCCAACGTGCTTCTGATCGGCCCGACAGGGGTGGGCAAGACGTACCTGGCCCGGACGCTTGCGAACATCCTCAACGTTCCATTCGCCATCGGCGACGCCACGACCCTCACCGAGGCCGGCTATGTCGGTGAGGACGTCGAGAACGTCCTGCTCCGGTTGCTGCAGGCGGCCGACTATGACCTGGAGGCCGCCCAACGGGGCATCGTCTACATCGACGAGATCGACAAGATCGGCAGAACGACCCAGAACGTCAGCATCACGCGAGACGTCAGCGGCGAGGGCGTCCAGCAGGCCCTGCTCAAGATGCTCGAGGGGACCATCGCCAACATCCCGCCCCAGGGCGGACGGAAGCACCCCGAGCAGCAATACATCCAGATGGACACATCGCAGATCCTGTTCATCTGCGGCGGGACCTTCACCGGGCTGACGGACATCATCAAGCGTCGCCTGGGCCAGAAGAACATCGGCTTCGGGAGCGAGATCGAAGACGCCCCCGACATCCAGTCCGCCGCGACCCTCGAGGTGCTCCGCCAGGTGAGTCCGGACGATCTGGTCAAGTACGGGATGATCCCCGAACTCGTTGGGCGGCTTCCGGTTACGACCGTTCTGGGCCCGCTCGACGAAGAGGCCCTGGTTCTGATTCTCACCGAACCGAGGAACGCCCTGGTCAAGCAGTATCAGCGCTTCTTCGAGTACGAGGACTGCGAGTTGGAGTTCGCCGACGAGGCCCTCGGCGTGATCGCGCGGAAGGCCCTGAAGCGCGACGTCGGCGCCCGCGCCCTTCGGGCCATCATCGAGGACCTGATGATGGACGTGATGTTCGATCTGCCTGAGCATCGCGGCCGGGGGAAGTACGTGGTCACCGAAGCGGTCGCCGAGGGCGAGCAGGACCTTTTCGATTCCGTGGCCGAAGAGCGCCACAAGGAATCGGCCTGATCTTCCGGCCCTCTCGTGTATCCGTCATGCCAACCCGTTGATGCCGACATCGACGGCGCCCCTTTCCCTTTTCCCTGAAGTCCGCCTGACCTACACCCGATACCACAGGTGTACGCGGCAGCAACTGAGACGCCTCGCGTGCGTCCGCGGGCGGATCAGTTGAGCCCGAGCCTCGAGGGGCCACCGATGACGGTCACACTGCTCTGCCCGAACCTGAAGTGCAGACGCGTTCTGCAGGTCCCTAAGACGACGCGTGGCCATCGGGTCCGCTGTGGCTACTGCGGCAAGGTCCTTGTCGTCCCCGGCAAGGGCGAACAACGCGGCAAGTCGGCGCCCGCCAGCACGCCGTAGGCGGCATCGGGCCGGCACGCCGGGGTCGCCCGGGTTCACACCCCAACCGAGCCGTCTCCCCCATTGAACAACGCAGACCATCCGTTACGCTTACAGGACCCAGGACCGGGAACGCCCTGTCAGCAGGGCCGGGAGGGCGTATGATATGGGACCTGGCATCGAGGGGAGGTTCGCATGGTCATCATCGTCCTGCCGTTCGTCATCGCCGTTACGATGCTGATCAGCATCGTGGCCGAATACCGTCGCGCACGGACCGTCGTCTACGTCTTCAAGCCGCTCAGCACGGTCCTGATCATCACACTGGCCGCCCTCGCCCAGCCGGCTGAATGCACCTACCAGGTGCTCATCATTATCGGGCTGGTCTTCAGCCTGGCGGGGGACGTCTTCCTGATGCTGCCGGAAGAACCGCGAAGCTTCTTCGTGCCAGGGCTGGTGGTGTTCCTGATCGCACATCTGTTCTACATCGTGGCCTTCTGTCTCGGTGGCGGCTGGTCGAGCAAGGATCTGCTCGTGGCACTTCCCTTCCTGGCCTTCGGGATCGGCACGGCGGCGTATCTCTGGCCGAGCCTCGGGGCAATGAGGGCGCCGGTGGCGCTGTACATCCTGGTGATCCTGGCGATGGGATGGCGGTCGGGGGTACGGATCTATGCTGTGGACGCCCCGATGCCCGGTGCGGTGATCGCCCTCGTCGGCGCGGTCCTGTTTATCTTCTCTGATCTGATCCTGGCCCTGAATCGATTCGTCCGACCGTTTGCGTCCGCGCGGGCGACGAACCTGACGACGTACTTCGCCGGACAGACCTGCATCGCGCTGTCGGTGCACATGTGAGTGGTTCGACGCGGTGGTGCGACCGGATTGGGGCGGCGCGTCAGCGCCTACTGCACACGGGCGGGCCTGCCGTCGCGAGGCGAAAGCGGACAGGGGTGGTCTCCCAGGTCGACCGCGAGCGGCGACTCGCCCCGTGCCGGATCGACCGCCCACCACGTCTGGCCCGCACGTAGCAGCATGCACCCTCGATCCGCTCGGATCTTGCCGAGATATCCCTTTTCCCACAGGACGACCGACTCGACGCTCCCGTCCGTGGCACTGACGTGGTGCGGCCCGCAGTTGCTGATGGCGTACCGTCCCGCCAGCCGGGCGGCGAGCCGACCCATCTCTTCGGCAGGAACGTTCGGCACAAAGATGTACGTGTAGGTCCGCGCGTGGGGATCGTGCTCGATGACGGCGGTCGCGTAGTGGTGCGTGACGGGTTCCGTCCTGCCGTAGAGACGATTCCCTCGGATCGAGCTCCAATCGGACGTTCGTACCTGGCGAAGAAGCCGGATCTTCTGACCGTTCGGGAACACGTAGCCAACCTTGCCAGCCCAAAGCCACTTGGGGGCAATGACCTTCTCGAACGTGCCATCCGGGGCGGGCTTCCCGTCGATCAGAAGCGGCGTATTCTCCGAGACCGGCAGGTTCAAGACGGTGGTCTCGACGCGACCGGGCCCCACGATGCCGCTACCCACGCACACGATGTGGTCTTCGTTGACGAGCCAGGATTTCCTGGCCGCAAACCCGTCGCGGCGAAGCGCCATCGCCGCCGTCGCGATTTCCGGCGATGCGCGAAGCACGCCGACGAAGGGCGAGCGGCTCTGCTTCTTGACCGCGGCCGCGACCGTCGTACCGGGCAGACGCGTCCAGTCGAGCGTCGGCCAGCAGCCGTTCCATTCGTTGCCGGTGATGAAGTGGAACATCGAGCCGTGGCTGAGGAACCACCCCTGCAGGTTTTCCTCGTTGATGGATTCGTAGCCTCGATTCCGCTTGGAGTGCATCTTGATGCCGACGGACCATGTGGGTCGGGTTATCTGGATGAAGTCGGCGTCGGGATAGGCAAAGATGTCGCGCACCGGCGGCGCCGGCTCGACGTCCGGCAGGTTGCGCCGGGCAGCGGGAACGCGCGACGTCAGCATCGGGACGGCGGCCGCCGACCGACACGCGCGCAGAGCGAGTCGGGCGAACTGGCGGGCCTGGGGATGGTCGCTTCTGGCAATCGCCGACGTCGCCAGCAAGCCGGCCGGGCAGGCGAAGGTGGCGTCACCTCGGGAGATCTCGCGCCCGATGATGGCCGGACAGATCCGCGACTTGTACAGAAAGCCGTTGGCGTAATGCAGGGCCATCTCCCCGAAACGCTCCAGCTCCCGGCGCGTCGGGCCGAAGGTCGTTTTGCCGTAGCAGTCGATCAGGCGGGCGTAGTCGATCAGAAACGATCGGCCATAGGCCCACATTGGGATCGGTCCGTGGAACTTGAAGCTGTAGTCTGCCTGGAGGTGGCCCTTGCCGGCCGGGCCCACCTCGCCGAACGTCTTGCTTGCCCATTTGCCCGCCATCGCGGGGTTCTCGATGAGTACGGCGTACTCGAACCGCAAGCGATTAGCCCAGAGCGCGTTCGTGTCCGTCTTGCCGACGGGACGCGACCCGGAAGGCCGATAGGGCCCGTTCATCGCAACGTCCTGCTCAACCTTCAGGAGGTACCGGACGGCCTCGACGTAGTGATCCCTCAGGTCGGGCGCGAGGCGGCCCTCCAGCAGGATGAGCGTCGGGATGAGTCGCATCGGGACGCCAATCCGCCAGGCCCACCAGTTGCCCTTCTGCGGGCAGCCGCGGTAGATGAACTGTCGGAAGTGCTTCAGCGCGTCTTCAATCGCACGGAGCACGGGTTCGCTGTGATGGTGGCGGCTGCTCGGCTTGGCGTACGCGATCGCCAGGGCCAGCGGCTCGGCGGTGGCCCGCGCGTGGTGCGAGATCGAGGGGTGAGAGATCCTGTCGTACCGCGTCCAGTAGCCCGGCCGGATTGCGAGCAACTCGTCAACCCGTTCGTCGAGCCGAGACACGCCGTCGCGGTAGGCGCGGGACGTCCTGACGAACTCACCGAACGTCAGATCGGCAATGATGCGCTTCTTGATCGCACGGAGCTCGGCGACCTGCCTGGCGCGGTCGGCGTCGCCATTGGCGCTCAGCAGCAGGCAGCAGACAACGAGAGAGGTACATGCTTCCATCGGCTCGGGTCCAGGCTGCGAGGGAGGGACGCGGCACTCCGCGTCACCACTTGCTGAGCCAGTTCAGCATCGCCCCCTCGTCGAGTCTCTCACGAGATAGACGCAGGTTCTTACGGGCGTTGGCGGCGCGATAGGCGGCCTGGACGGTCTGGGTCTGGAACTTACCGCCGGTGTTGTGGATCACCAGCGGGCTCGGCGCGACCAGCCCCGCCGCCGTGTCCGCGCCGCCGATCCGCATCATGCCCGGATTGAACCGCTCGCCCCGACGCCAGTTCGCCGCGACCGACCCGTCGAATCCGTTCGCGTCGATCAGCGTCGCGCCGAGTTTGGGGGCGTCGGCCACCGCCCGGGCCAGCAAGGCCCACAGACCCGCACGTCCGAAGCCGGCGAGCTTGACCTCCTCGTCGACGTGCTGCTGGGACAGGTAGGCCAGCCCCATCATGACCTCCTGGACGCGGATGGCCAGGTTCGAGCGGTTGTACACGTAGTAGAAGGGGTCGTTGGTGGGTTCGCGCTGCTCCGTGGGCAAGCAGTCGATCGCCAGGACGAACCGGCCCTTCGACGTCAGGGCTTTGGCCATCGAATCGGGAATGCCGGCCGACCCCTTGGGGTGGACCAACAGGACGTGCCCGATTCGTCCCGCGATGTGGGCCGGCGCCCAGAGCTTGCCCGTCAGCCACGTGCCGCGCCCCTTCAGACCCAGACGGACGTCGCGTGGCACCATCCCGCCGCTCGGCTTGGCCTTGCCGGTCCAAACCAGCAGCTGGTCGTCGGTGCAGGGCTCGACGTTGAGCGTGTGTCTCAGTGCCGTGCCGAGGACATCGCGGAACCGCTTCAGGCCAGCGGCGTCTCGCGGCCTCAGCCCATCGAGCTGCTTGGCGGCCATCTTCCGCCAGTCGCCAACGACGTCGCGAGCCGACTTGACCCAGTCGGGTCGCGGGCGGTCCTTCGTGAAGATCCGCAGGTCCTTGTCGATTTCGTAGGGCAGCTCGGCCACCTTCGTGCCAGCGGGCTTGCCCTTCAGCCACCGCGCGAACCACGAATAGACCACCTCGCGGCTGGGCTTGTCGTAATTGTGACCCAGGTTGAACTGCTTCTCGGACACCTTGTCGGCGGCGCCCATCAGCTCGTACGCCCGGCGGATGGCGGGGTACTCGACCTTCGGCGTGTTCTTGGTCCAATCGCCGGTGGCCGACACCAGCACCAGCGGGCGGGGCCCCATCGCCGCCCCGATCTCCATGTTGTTCATCCCGACCCGCATCAGCGGCGCGTTCTCGCACAGGCACCCGCCCTGGAAGTGCGCCGAGATCATGCACACCGGCGCGGCCACCTTCACCCGCTCATCCACGGCCGACACCATGAACGTCTGCGTCCCACCCCCCGACGCACCGGTCACGCCGATCCGCTTGGGGTCGACCGTCTCGAGCGACTGCAGCAGGTCGAGCGAACGGATGCAGTTCCACAGCTGCAGTCCGCCCAGCGACAGTCCCCACAGCGCGTCGCCCTGAAACTTGTGCGTGATCGGCCCGTTGTCGTTGTAGCCGACCATGTCGATCGCCAGGACCACGTAGCCCTGTTTGGCGAAGTTGATGCACCGGGCCTGGGGCGGCTCTTGCAGTCGGCCTTCCTTCCAATGGCCGTGCGGGCACAGCACCCCCGGCAGCCGGCCCTTCGCGCCGGCCGGCGTGTACAGCGCGCCGGTCACGAGCACGCCGGGGAGGGACTCAAAGGTGATCTTCTCGCGGACGAACCCGTCGAACGCCTTGCGGTCCAGCCGCTTCGGCTCGAGCGGACACTTGGGCGGCATGGGCCACAGCCCGGCGCTGACTAAGATGTGCTGACGGATGTAGGCCTGCCGATCCAACCATGCCGCCTTGTCGGCCACCGGGGTGAAGGTGTAACGGGTCTTGTTGCCCCTCACCGGATAGGGTTTGCTCAGGCTCGGCATCGTTGTCTCCTGCTGCTGTCCGGCCGCGGCGCACGCGCCGTTGGAGATGATCGCCGCGCCGAAAAAGGCCAGCGCAGCGCGGACGACCGGACCTCGCGAAACCACGCGTTTGTCTCGAATCATGCAACCTGCTCCCCATCAGAAGAACTGAACCGACAGCGGGCCAAGCTATCTGCGCCTTAGGGCCCGGTCAATCCCCACTCGCCGCGTCGTGACAAAGGGGTGCCCCGTTCTTCGCTTTCCTTCGCAGGATGCGAAGGGAAGCGAAGGGCGGGGGACGGAGTCGCGCGGAGAGACCCGCTTAGTAGTGCATTCCGTCCCCCACCCCTTCCGAGTGTCCGCGTTCCGCGGCCACTCGGAAGGAATGGGGCACCCCCAGACCCGGATCGTCACGCCCCCTTCGCGCCGCGGCGACGTGCGGTGCTGGCGATCCCGCGACGACGGGGATATGATCGCCTGCCCTTGACCCACGGGAGGACGCGATGATCTTTGCGACCCAAGTCCGCGATGACGAGCGCGAGCTGTTCGACCGGGAACTCGACGCCTTCGTGCCGCCTAACGTCTTCGACGCCCACGCTCACTTGTACGAGCGCAGCCACTTCGGCTCGGACCTCTCGGCCAAACCCTACCTCAAGACGATGCCGGAACGTATGGGGCTGGCCGAGTACCGGCACTACGTCGGGCAGATGCTGCCCGGACGACGTCTCGACGGCCTGTTCATCCCGTCGGCGCTCGAGGGCGATCCCGCAGCCATCAACCAATTCGTCGCCGACCAGGTCCGCGACGAGCCGCGGTGTCGCGCCGCGATGCTGATCCGGCCCGAGATGGACGCCGACCACGTCCGCCAGGAGGCCCGACGCCTCGGCGTCGCCGGCCTGAAGTGCTATCACCTCCTGGCCCGCCGTCCCGACGCCGACCCGACCGGCCCCACGTGGAACGTGGAGATCAGCGACTTCCTGCCCGAGCACATCGTCCAGGTCGCCGACGAGCTCGGCCTGTCGATCACGCTGCACATGGTCAAGAACCGGGCGCTGGCCGATGCCCGCAATCAGGAGGTCATCCGCCACTACTGCCAGACCTATCCCAACATGCGGATGATCCTCGCCCACGCCGCGCGGGGATTCAATCCGCACCACACCGTCGAGGGCATTGGCGCGCTGGCGGGACTCCAGAACGTCTGGTGCGACTGCAGCGCCGTCGCCGACGGCGGCGCGATCGAGGCCATCATCGACGTACTCGGCCCGGGGCGGCTCATGTACGGCAGCGACTTCCACGTCAGCCACTTCCGCGGCCGGTGCATCGCCATCAGCGACTCGTTCCTATGGCTGTACGAGGACACGGTGGATTGGTCGCAGACCGCCTACGCCAACCTACAACCCGTCCTGGTGGGACTGGAATCCCTTCGCTGTCTGAAGCTCGCGGCCCGCCACGCCCGGCTGACCGATACGCAGATCGAGGACGTCTTCTACAACAACGCTGCGCGGCTCTACGGATTGGATTGACCGCGCCCGGATCGCCGCACAGGGCGCGCCCGGCGGTGGTCAGTCCGCCTTCCGTTCCACCACGGCCATCCGGTCGCTGTCGCTGATCGCACGGACGAGCGGGGCGTACATCGCCTCAGCGCGGGCGGGCAGGACGTTGAACGTGCCCGGCGTCTCGCAGCGAAGTTCATAGGTCAGCTTGTGCCGCCCCTGCGACAGATACGTCGCGAAGAACACGACGCGCTCGTCCCGCAGCTCCAGGTTGGCGTACGTCCCGCCGCCGTAGCTTGACCCGCTCACAAGCCGCACCGGCTCGCATCCCGCCGGCTTGGGGTCCTCGAAGATCAGGTACTCGAAGTTGTTCTTGGCCTCGATCTGCAGCGTGACCTCCAGCAACGTCCCGCTGGCCAGCTCGTCGCCCGGCTGGACCGGTACGCGGTCGTGCTCGATCGTCTGGTACTTCTCGGTGACCCGCTTTCGCTGCTTGCGATCCCACACGGCGCGGGTCTTGGTGACCTGCTTGGGCACGAGGCGGACGTAGTTGCGCGTCACCGTCACCTCGTGACCCGCGCCCTTGATCGGATCTTCGCGGGTGTAGTACCGCAAGTAGCTCGACACATACAGATACCCACGACCGCGCTTGTGGACCTTGACGGTGTGCTGGCCGGGCGTCAGGTCGTCCGGCCCGAGCAGCGTCGCGGCGTCCAGCGCAAGCACGTTCGCCCGCGTGACCCGCAGCTCGTTGCGAACCTTCCCGTCCACGCTCACCGTCACCGTCATGTCCGGGTCCAGCTCGCCCGACGCTTGCAGATACTCGGCCAGGGCGTAGACGCAAAAGGCCGTGTCCTTCGTCGAGTACCACCGGGCCCCGCGACGGTTGCGGACCAGCCACCGCGTGGTCATGGGGATGACCTTGTGCTTCGGCGCGACGGCCAGATACGCCCGCATCACCATCGCCGTCGTCTCCAGGCCGTTGTCCCGCCACCACCACCAGCCGTGGGTCCGGCCCCAACTCGCCGTCTGCGTCTTGGCGTCCAGCCGGACGGTGTTGTCGAAGTTCTCGATCAGCACCGTCGCCCGGTTACGGTCGCCGACTTTGCTGAGTGTCAGGCACAGCAGCGCCCGGCCGTAGTCCGTCAGGTCGTCCCGCTTCTCGTAGACGCGGTCCAACGCCGCGCGGACCTCAGCGGCGGCCATGATGTTGCCCGGGTTCTCGCAGGCCAATGCGAACAGCATCCAGGCCCGGACGTTCTCGTCGTCCCGCACCCATCGGTATCGCCCGGCCGGTGCGGTCGAGACCACCCGCTGTTTGAGGAACGCCACGCCGCGCTTCAGCATCGAGCGGTCAAAGTCCACATCCGCCTCGCGAGCCTCGACCAGCGCGTAGACGGCGTACGCGGTCATGTACGGGTTCGACGCGTCGTGCTTCCACCATCCCCATCCCCCGTCGGACCGCTGCAGCGCGGCCAGGCGCTTCAGCCCGGACCGGATCATGTCGTTCATCTTCTCGCTGCTGTAGACGGGATTACGGCGGAGCTTGCGGAGCAGCCGCTCGTTGGCCGGCCCGCCCTGCCGCTCGACCTTCTTGCGGACGTCTTCCAGCCGGATGCCCAGCTTCTGCAGCGTCTTGGCCGTCACCACCGCGGGCACGAACCGGCTCAGCGTCTGCTCCGTGCAGCCGTACGGGTAGTCCAGCAGGTAGGGCAGCGCGTCGATCATCACGGCTGCGATCGACGGGTTCGTGCGGACGTCGAGCGACTGGCTGTTCGGCTTAATGGCCGCCGGGACGGTGATGTTCATCACGCACTCGCCCTCCGGTACGTCGCCGAGGTAACCCGATTGGACGAGGAACTTGTCCGCCCCGAACGCCAGCACGGGCAGCTTGATCTCCATCGCGTCGGATTCCTCGTCGGTCAGCGCCTTGCCCAGCAGCGTGGCCTCGCCGGGCGACCCGGCGTGGCAGACGAAGTCCACGCGCACCTCCTTTTCGGGAGGCACCTCGACCCAGCGGCGATAGATCGTCGGACCCTTGATCGGCGCGTCGAGCGCCAGGTCCTTGGCAGCGCTGATCGCACTGGTGATCTTGAGCTGCGGCGTGACCTTCAGCTCCACCCGCGCCTTCTTGGCCGACTTGAGGTAGTTGTGCACGATGGCCGAGACGTACACGAGGTCTTTCTCTACCAGGAAGCGCGGCGTCTCGAGCCGGACGATCAGGTTCTTCTTGGTCACCACGTCGACGGACTTCTCACCCACCCGGGTCTTTTTGTCGCAGGCGATTGCGTGCAGCGTCCACGTGGTCAGGTTGTCGGGCATGGTTACGTCCACGGTCGCGTGCCCGTCGGCGTCCGTCTCGAGGTGGGCGGCCCAGACGACGGCGTCGGCGAACTCCTTGCGGACCATCGCCTCGAGCACGGCCGGCGCCGCCCGCTCCTCGGGCATCCGACCGCCCTTTGCCTTGGCCATCGAGGGCGCCGGCGCAGCCATCGGCGCCCGCGCTGCCTCCATGGAGCCGAGCGCCGCCCTGTTGTCGCTGAGGTACCTCACGCTGCGCCCGAGCTGGACCTCCTCCCCCCACTGGCCGGCCTCCCGCCCGCGACCGTACTGGCGGTAGGCGAAGCTGCTCCGCGTCGTGACAAGCAGCGGGCGAAGTTGGCCGTAGAAGTACTTCTGGATCTGCTCGCGGAACTCCGGCTGGATGTAGTAGACGCTGGCGTCGATCATCATGACCGCCAGCTCGGCCGACACCGGCTTGCCCGCGCTGTCCCGCGTCGTGATGACGACCTGGCCATTCTCGCGGGGCCGATAGCTCTGCTTGGACGGCTTGGCTTCGACCGTGATGAACTGGTGCGTCGGCGGGACGATCACCTGGCGGCGGTCCTCGTAGACCTTGTCGTCCCGCAGCGTCATCGCGGTCAGGTGGAAGTTCGGCGTGTGGGCGACCTCGATGGGCAGCTCCAACAGCATGCTCTTGCCCTTCACGAACACCATCCGATGGAACAGGATCTCGTCCGTCTCGCCCGTCAGCAGCACGTAGCTGCCCGCGTGACGCGAGTTGATCAGCAGCCGGAGCGTCTGGCCGATCTCGTACGAATCGCGGTCCAGCACCAGTTCCAGATCGCGGTAGGCGAAGTGGGCGTATTCCCCGCCCCGCTCGGCGATCCACACGTCACAGTGCCCGGTCACCTCGTCGCCGGCCTCGGTCTTGGTCGACACGATCGCCCGGAACTGACCTTCCTCGTCGAACGGGTATCGGAACCGTCCCCGGCCGTCCTTGCCGACCTTGACCGCGGCCTGGTGGATCCGGTCGCCCAGCTCGTACTCGCGGTACTGCCTGCCGTCCTTCTCGATCAGCTTGCTCTTGAGGCGATGGATGTGGGCCGTGCCCTCGAACGCGATCGGGTTGTCGTTCGGCCCCTTCGCGACGATGTCGATCTGCGCGTTGTCGCCCGGCTTGTACAGGTAGCGCTGCGGGCGGAGGTGGATGAAGAACGGGGCATGCGTGACCTTGACCGATCCGGACCCGCGGATCTGCCTGCGGCTCTTGTCCACCACCCGCGCCGTCACGTTGTACTTCAGATCGACCTCCGGGTTGTTTTTGTACGGCTCGGTCTTGATCGGCCCGATCCGGGCCACGCCCTTGTCGTCCGTGACGGCCTTGCCCCGCTTGACCAGCTCGCGGCGCATCCCGCGGTGCCTCAGGTACCGCCCCCCCCGCCACCCGCCAAGCCCGCGATGCGGTGCAGCCTCGAAGTACCATGGGTAGGGCCGCGGCGGACGGTAGATGCTGTGGAACTCGCTCCGCCAGACCTCGTACTCGACGTCCGCGCCCGCCACCGGCTGACCGAAGTAGTACCGCGCCTTCACGTCGATCTCGATCTCGTCGCCGACGCGGTAGCTCGGCTTTCCCGCCGCCACCTCGACTTTGAACTCGGGCTTCTTGTACTCCTCGACGCGGAACTGGTTGCCCTTGCACTCCCAGGGGGCGTAGTTCCGCTTATCGATCTGCACCTCGATCCGATAGACGCCCAACGGCGGTTCCTCGCCCAGCTTCAGGTCACCGCTCAACGAGCCGTCCGCGTTCGTCGTCATCGATCGCTCGAACACGACCTCGTTGCGCGGGTCGCGGATCCGCACCGTGACGGTCTTGTTCGGCGCGTTCTGGTAGCGCCCTTGATCGTGCCGACGGATGATCTGCTTGAACCGAACCGTCTGTTCGGGACGGTACACCGGGCGCTCGGTGAACCCGTAGATCCGATACGGTTGCTGGTAGCCCCACCAGCCCCACTGATACATGTCGCGGCACATCGCATAGTGGTCGCCCGACCGGATCACGAACGCCAACTGCCGGCCCACGCGCTTGCCCTGGTCCTTGTAGCCAACCTGATACAGGCCCGAATCGTCGACGGTCCCGCGGCGGTAGTCGTACTTGTCTCTGCCCACTCGGCGTTGGACGAGCACCACGGTGCCGGCCCGCGGCTGGCCGCTCACGCAGTCCACCGCCCAGACCAGCCCGTCGCCCTTGCCCGTCTTGGTCACCACGCCGAGCTGCGACACCAACACCAGCGCGACCGCCCGGATCCCCTTGCCTTCAGGCGACTTGCCCGTCCCCACGACGACGTAAGCGCCGGGCTTGGTCACCGGCAATCGCGCCGGATCGATCCCCTTCCGGTCGCTGTTGAAATGCTCGTGTTTGCCCTCGTCGGGGATCTCCAGTCGCCACACGGCCGGCTTGGGTCCCTTCGGGTCCCATTCGTGGAACCGCTCGGGTCTATCGAAGCGCTTGATCATCTCGAGCAGCTCGACCTTGTAGGCCCGCAGGTCGACCGCCTTGAGATTTCGCGTGCTCCAGTGAATCTCGGCCTGCTTACCGGGCAGCGCAGGCCCAGGGACGCGAAGCGCCAGCAGCGGCCGTTTGATTTCCTCGATGCGCTTGGCCGCCTGCCGGGCCCAGCGGCTTCCGGCGAACTGCTTGCGGACCTTCTCGAACTGCTCGACCGCCGCCACGTACCTGCGCAGCCGCTGGTTGAGGATCTGGCCGATCTCGTAAGCCCCCTCCGCCGCGCGGGGCTGCTTGGGATACGTCTCGATGAGCTTCTGCCATACCTCGATCGCCCGTTCGTACGGCACGGCCCCGCCGAAGTACCGGCACAGGTCATGCCCCTTTCGGAACAACGCCTCGGCCGACGTCTTGTCATCGACGTTCAGCGCGACGATCCGGTCATAGGTCTTGGCCACCAATTCGGCGGACAGCTTGCGTCGGGCTTGCCAATCGGGAGGGGCGCTCGTCGGCGCCTGGACGATACGCTGTTGGCGCGCCACGTCGGGGCTGTAGTGCCGGCGGAAGACCTCGGCGAGCTTGAAGAGGATGTCGGCGGCCGGTTGCTTCTTGCCCGCACTCACGTACAGATCGACGGCCCTGAGCAGGTGCTTCGTCGCCCGGTCCATGTCATGCTGCTTCCGTGCCGCCTCGCCCATCGTCTCGTGCAGCTCCGGTCGCTTGTCCAGCGCCGGATACTGCTTGAGCAGGGCCTCCAGCAGTCTCTTGCCGTCCTCGTAGCGATGCAGCTTCAGCAAACACTGCACGCGGAGAAGCTGGACATTCATGACGGCCTGCCCGCCAGGTTGCGCCTTGACGTACGCCTCGGCGAGCCTCAGTGCCTCTTTGTAGTTGTGGCGTTCGAACTGCCGCTCGATGGCGTCCACGGTCGCGCCGTCGTCAGCCGCCCACGCCCGGCCAATGCCCACCGCGGCACAGCCAACCAATACCGACACCGCGACCGCCACGTAACGTTTCATGCTCATGAGAGGATCTCCGCCAGCCCGAGACACCGCGTCATAGCCCCCCGTCGCCCAATTAGACCCCCGAACTGCCCAAAGGTTCCAAGGATTCCGTCGTCGTGGACACCCCCGGGAAGGGTCCGCCTTGCAGACGGACGTGTCTGGCATGCTTCGGTTAGCCCCGCCGCGTGGCGCGGGGAGGGGCCGCACGCGGCCCCGCTAAACGCATCCGGTGCAGACACCGTCCCCCGCCCTGCGAATCACGCCACCCACATGCCGCCGTTGACGTCCACGGTTGCCCCGGTCATGAAGCCCTCGCGCTCGCCGGCCAGGAACACCACCGCCCGCGCGACGTCCTCGCCCACGCCAAGCCGCACGACCGTGATGCTCTTGCTGAGCGACTCGAGGATGTCTTTGGGCGTCTCGGCGTGAAAGGCCGTCTCGATCACCCCCGGCGCGACGGCGTTCACGCGGATGTTGTCCGGCGCGAGCTCCTTGCCCAACCCGCGCGTCAGCGTCATCGTCGCGCCCTTCGACGCACCGTAGACCACCGCCCCCGGCGCCGCCCCGTTCCGCGCCGCCACGGACGACATGATGATCAACGACCCCCCGCCGGTTTTGCGGAGGTGCGGCACCGCCGCCTTGAGCGTCCGGAACACGCTCGTCACGTTGAGGTCCATCACCGCCTCAAACAGATCCTCGTCCATCTCCATCAACGGGCAACGACGGATCATCCCCCCGGCGTTGGCGAACACGATGTCCAATCCACCCAGAAACTCGGCGGCCTGGTCGACCGCGCGGTTCACGTCGTCCGTCTTGCAGACGTCGCACCGAAGCGCCGCGGACCTGCGTCCCAGCGCCTCGATTTCCGAAGCCACCTGCCGTCCGCCGGCCTCGTCGCTGTGGTACGTGACCACCACGTCGCATCCCGCCCGCGCCAGCGCGATCGCCGACGCCGCACCAATCCCCTTCGAGCCGCCCGTGACCAGGGCGCGCTGTCCCGTCAAATCGGTTCCATTGCTCATGTCTGCCTCCCGTCTTGTCTCGCAGTAGCGCTTGAAAAGTCAACCATGATCGTCCCACGTGGCGTTCGAGGCATTGGGCATTCGGCCTGTCTCCCTCGTGGTCCCGTATCCATGACGATTGAGCGAGGCGCTGGTGATTCAGTCGTCCCTACGGGACTGGCGTTTTCGTTACGTCCAGTCGTCCCAGGAGTGAACTCCTGGGCGACTCTCACCACGTCCCTACGGGACAGGGCCCTGCCGCTCGACAGGACAAGTTCTCCTGGCCACAGGTTCTATCGCTCGCCAAACAGTGGACAGGACTCAAGCATGCCTGGCGTCCCCGGACTGCTCGATTCTACCAGCGGGCTATCTAGGGCCGGGCCTGCCCCACGTACGTCGCCAGCGCCCGCATGTTTCTGTTGAACGTCGCGCACTCGATCCGCCCTCTGGTCGTCCAGCGGCCCTGTGCGTCCAACGACGCGATGATCTTCCGGACGGTCTTCGGATCGATCTTGCCCCGCTTCTCCTTGCCCTTTCGGACCCACTCGGTGACCGCGGCGGCCCGCTTGTCGGCAGGCACCTGCATCACGCGCCGGTACCACGCCTCGATCTGCGTCGGGTACCTCCCCGTGCTCTTGAAGCAGTAGTGCCTCGGCATGTCGCCGTCGTCGTACGTCAGCTTGTACGTCCCCCGCGTGAAGTAGAGCGGCTTGTTGGTCTTGAGCTCGTAGAACCGCGCCCAGCTCCCGTCGGGTAGCTTCGAACGCTTGTACCACGCGAACGCACGCGGCATCGGCTCGAGGTACTTGGCGTCGCCCGTCGCCTGATAGATGAGTTGCAGGACGTCCAACGCCGCCCTCGATTCACCTCCCGTCACCGACGGCGGCTCGAACTTCCGGGCCCAGGCCGGCTCCATCTTGAAGTTGTACTGCTGCGCCCAGACCGGTTGCGGCTCCGGCATCTGCGATAGGACGGCGAAATCGCCCGCCTTGACGGCTGCGGCCAGGTGTTCCGGTTGCTTGTAGACCTCGTACGCCAACAGCAACGTGGTCACGCAGTCGCGGATCGCGTTGTCGTTCCAGGTGTAGTACCCCGCGTAGCTCGTGCCCGGATACACCCGCGACCACGTCTCGGGGTAGCGGGCCTTGAGCACTGGGTATTTCTTGGGGTCATGCTTGCCCGAGACCCGCTGCGGCCACGCACCGTTCGGATACTGGGCCGCCAGCATGCCCTTCAGGCCGTATTCAACGGCCGTGCGGACCCCCTTGTCCTTGCCGCCGACGGCCCGGTCCACCCGCATCAGCAGTCGCAGCGCGCTTTGGGTGTTGTCATCGTCGAACGTCGTCGTATTACGGCGCTTGCCGCGGTCCTTGTCGCCGGCCACCACGTCACGACGGTAGTACCAGCGCTTGCTCTGCTTCGGATCGAAGTCGATCCGGTAGTCCCACCCACCGGTCGCGAGCTGCCCCCAGGCCAACGCGTGCGCCGCCGCGACCGCACCATCGAGGTAGTCCTTGTCCTTCGTCGCCTCGTAGGCCTTCAGAAGCGCCTCGCCCACCGACGGCGTGCCTGGCGGCTGGACCCAGATCTGCGTGGGCGTGGCCTTGCCCTCACCCGCGCGCTGCTCGAGGTCCAGCGAATACCACCACAGATAGCCGCCGTGCGTGGCCACCTGGGTCTTGAAGAAGGTCGCCGCCCGCTTCATCGCCCGCAGTGCTTCCTCCCGTAGCGCCGTGTCTTGCTCGGACGCAGCCGCGGGCGCCAACAGCAGCCCAGCGATCAGCGCGGTCAGCCTAAATGCACTCATCCTGCCGATCTCCTGTCGATCTGTGGACTCATTCCTCCTCCGCTGGCGTGGCCGGCTGGACCACGATCGTGCCGGCCAACAGGTCGCCCAGACGCTGGTGATTCCGGGTCAGCACCACAAAGACCAACAGCGGGAAGAAATCCTTCTGAAGTTCGAACAGCTTCAGGACGTTGCGAATGGCGATCTGCTTCGGCGTCGGACGCGTCAGATCGCATGACACCACCTGGCACTGCACCAGCCGCTTGCCGGGCGTCGCTCCCCACAGGTACTCCGTCACGCCGCAGTAGACCACGTAGATGATGCGGATCGCCACCCAGCCCCACAGAAGCTCAACGGCAATCTGGGCTTGTTCGGCCTCGGTAAGGTCCGGGCCCTGCAGATCCCACGCCCGCGGCACGAATCCGAAGAGAAAGTAGGCGGCGATGACGACGACGGTCGTCGCCGGCGTGACGTCCACGAAGAACGCCAGCAACCGCCGCCAGATGCTGGCCAACTCCAACGCCGGGGGAAGCGGGATCTCCCGCATCAGGCTGTCCTGTCGTCGCCAGAAGGTCAAGGCGATGACGGCGGCCAGCACGGCCAAGATGGCCAACTGGGGCAGTTCCGGTATGAGGGGAGGGGGCGTCTCGTCCCGCCACGCGGGCAACGCCTTGGGCGGTTCCTCGGGCGGTCCCCCCGCCAGCGACCACAAGCCGGCCTGCAGTTCGTCCCCCTCGCCGAGCGCGCCGACCTGCGCGATCTTTTCGTTGAAGGTCGCCGC
>Ga0180431_10000353_pt1 | contig 66206 bp, 47 predicted proteins | sample SS_ome_11_FD_132459 | JGI IMG/M metagenome (GOLD analysis project Ga0180431, IMG submission 132459) | Hypersaline lake sediment archaeal communities from the Salton Sea, California, USA - SS_1_MS_1 metaG | ecosystem: Environmental > Aquatic > Non-marine Saline and Alkaline > Hypersaline >...
ATATGAGGCCGACCCACCCACCCCAGTATTAAGGTATTTTCAGGCTAAATCTCTTTTTGGGCCGTCACCGGTATCACGTCTCCCAGCACCAAAGCCTGGATAAGGCTGTGTGAGATGAGGAGTGCTATATGAGATTTAGCCTGAAAATGGTGGTGAAGGAGGGAAGCCGCTGAAAGCGGCCGCTGAGTATGTCTGAGCTCCGAAGGAGCGTGTTACGCAAGCGCCGAATGAACCGCCGTTTTCACGGCGTTAAAAATCTCATCTAAACGACGATCTCACACCGCTGTTCCTCCCACCCGACCCTGATATTCAGGTAAAACCATACTCAAGGCCTTGCACGGCCTGGATCAGCCAAGAGTCAAGATTGCCGTGGCGACAAGGATGTGGTTCTTGAAGCTGTAGTAAACTACTGCGAAAGGACCACGACGTAGTCGACGTGGTGAGGTTGGCTCTCCCGAAGGGTGGAAAGGGCTGATGATATAAATGATTCTATTCCATCGGAGGTTTTCTTTTTACTTCATCAGCCATTTCCATGGATCATTCAGGCCCTCCTGACGACAGAGGAGAGGCGATTAACCCCCTCCAAAATCTCCTCCTTCGTCGGAAAGGAAAAATTGATGCGCATGGTGTTGTGGCGCGCGTGTTCCTTGGGATAGAACACCTCGCCCGGAACAAACGCCACTTTTTCCTCGATGGCTTTCTTGAAAAGCTCCAGGGTGTCGATCCCATCAGGGACCGTCATCCAGAGAAAGAGCCCGCCTTCGGGTTTGGTCCAGCGCACATTCATCTCGGCGGGGAAATTCTCATCCATCGCATCCAGGAAGAAATTCAGTTTCTCCCGGTAATAGCCGACGGCGCGCTTGAAATGGTCCCTGAGATCGCTTCGCTTCAGAAAAGCGGTGCAGATATCCTGGTTGAGCTTGGGCGTGTTGAGTGTGTTGGAGCCCTTGATGAATCCGAACTTCCGGATGACGTCGGGAGGGCCGATATTGAATCCCACACGCAATCCCGGGCAGAGAATCTTGGAGAACGTGTAGAGGCCGATCACGTTTCCGCGGTTTTCGTCGAGCGAGTAGATGGAAGGGATCTGGCGGCCGCGGTACCGCAGTTCCCGGTACGGGCTGTCCTCGACGATGGGGATGCCGTATTCGACGGCGATCTCGAGAAGCTTCTTCCTTTTTTCCAGGCTCATGGTGATGCCGGACGGATTCTGAAAATCCGGGACGACATAGATGAATTTCGGCTTTTCCCCCCGGTCGACCGCATCCCGGATATCCTGTTCAAACCCCTCCGCGTCGGAGCCGTCCTCCCGGATATCTCTTCCGATATAGCGGGGATTTTCAAGCTGGAATGCCGCCAGCGCTCCGCCGAAAGTCGGGAGATCGATGACGATGATATCCCGAGGATCGAGGAAGAGACGCCCGACCAGGTCGAGGCCGTGCTGTCCGGACGATGTGATGACTATGTTTTCGGGTTCAATGAAGATATCATCGGTTATGAGGTAGTCGACGACGGCCTCGATGAGATCTTTTTCTCCTGGTATGGGTGAATACTGCAGGACACGGGATCCTTCTTCCTGGATCGCGTTCCGGGCGGCTTCGAATATGACGTCGGTGGGAAACAGCTCGCCACTGGGCAGGCCGCCGGCGAAGGAAATGATCTCGGGATCGTTCAGATAAGCCAGCATTTTTCCGATGGCGTAGCCTTCGAAATCCTTCATCAGCGATGCGTACAATGATTTCATGACATACCTCTCTTCAGTCTTTCGCCTTATAGCGGTCGGGGGCATCGAAGATATCGATCACGTTCACGCGCGTGAGAAATTCCGCGCCGTGGGTAACGCCTTCCGGGATGTAATACCAGTCCCCCTTGCGCCGGATCTTGGATTCATTCCCGATGGTCAGCCGCATCTCCCCTTCCAGCACGACCCCCCACTGGGCGCAGTGGGAATGGGGAGGGATCTCACCGATGGGTTCGATATCGAAAAAAACCGCCTGCATACCTCCGGACTGCAGCAGCCACCCCCGGATCCCTTCCATCGGGATATCGATCTCGGGAAGCGATCGGATCATTTCCGGAAAAGGCGTTCCCTGCCACATATTCATAAGCCCGCTCATCGATCCTTTCATGGTATTGTCCATCCTTTCACTGTTTTCATATAAGCCCTTTGATGAATCCCCCGTCGATCTGAAGCGCGATCCCCGTAATGTATCCCGCCCCCTCGGAAGCCAAAAAAGCGACGGCATGCGCGAATTCCTCCGGCCTGCCCAGTCGATTCATGGGAATGTTCTCCTGAACCCGGGAAAAAAAGTCCTCGACGGTTCCCTTGCCGCTTCGCGCGAAGGAAGCGGCCAGCTCCTCCACCCGCTCCGTCCGCGTGTATCCCGGACAGACGGTGTTGACCGTGATCCCGTAGGGCGCGAGCTGTGCGGAAAGAGATTTCGCGAATCCCAACACCCCGGCCCGAGCCGTGTTGGAGAGGATCAGGCTGTCGATCGGCTGCTTGGCGGAGACGGAGGCGATCGAGATCAACCTCCCCCATCCCTGCTTTTTCATGACGGGAACGGCCGCGTAACACAGGCCGATGGTGCTGAGGAGGTTGAGTTCCACGGCCCGGCGGTAGTCGTCGGGCTTGAAATCTTCGGCGAAACCCGAAGGCGGCCCTCCGGCATTGCACACGAGGATGTGAACCGCGCCCAGCGACTCCATGCCGAAATCGACGAACGCCCGGGCCTGGGTTTCGTCGGCGACATCCGCAGTGAAAGTCAGAACCGAAGCTCCCGTGGTTTCCTCGATCTCCAAACGCGCTTTCTGAAGATTCTCCTCGCTTCGGGCGCAGATCACCACCCGGGCTCCTTCGGCGGCCAGACGCTGCGCAACCGCTTTTCCCAGGCCCCGGCTGGCGGCCGCCACCAGGGCGACTTTTCCTTTTATTCCAAGATCCATGTCCGGTCTCCTCGACGGCGCATTTTTCACTCCTGGTAAGATACGGAAGCGAAACGGGCCTCATGCCCTCGCTGCATGATCGCTTTGATATCCTGATCGCAGCGCAGACACTTATGATAGATCACGTTCCCTATCAGATCGGCTTTTTGGGTACGCTCCTCATCCGAGAGGAAATAAGCCTCCATGGTGTCATAGGGACGGGAAGTCCCGTCGCTTTCGTATTTGATGGTGATGTCCCTCCCCGCGTCCAGAACCTTGAACGCATTTTCCGTCCAGTTGAAATCCTCCATGCCGAGATCCGGATTGATGCGGAGGTGGGCGGCCAGATAAATCTTCGGGAGATCGGAAGATTCGAGTTCATCGATGCACTGGATGAAGGTTTCGGGCGTGGCCGCGTTTCCGATATTGATCTCATATATGGGCGTCGTGCCGTCGTCGCGCAGGTATTCCTTGATGATGTTCATCAGCATCCGCAGCTGGATGGCGTTCTGCGTCGAGAGCAGCATCGATATCTTGAAAGAAAGGTTGGGGATCGTGCGCGCGAAATAACAGGCGGCCACGATCGTCGACCAGCTCGGATTCAAAAAGAAATTCGCACCGGTTTCCAGCGCCGCTCTCAGAATCCCGTCCAGATAGACGAGGTGGTTGTTGTTGCCGACCTCCACGCCGCCCAGGTTGCCGAAAGCCGTTCCCATATTTTTCAGGATGATCTGGCTCATCTCCGAACCGAGATCACGCCGTTCGAACCTCTCACCGGTTATTTTTTCGATCCGCTCGAACCTTTTTTCCGGAAGCGGGGTTCCGAGCAGGTTGGTGGAACAGAACTTGCTGGCCCCAATAATATTCTCCGCCAGGGCCAACGTGGTCAGGAGGTCGCCTCCGTAGACGTAGGCTTCGGTCATCGGGACCACGGAGATCATCTCCGTCGGAAACAGCAGGTCGCCGTTTTCCGCCACCAGCCGCATGCATTCGACCGTGACCGGCGCGGCCTGAAAACCGGAGACTTGAGTGATGCACACCCCTTTTTTCGTCACCGCGATGTTATGCTTTTCAACAAAGTCTTCCACTTTGGCGAAATGAAGGGCATATCCCTCCCCCCTGTTCAGGATTTCACCGAATCCCAGCTCTTCCGCTCTTTTTTTCCTTTTTTCATACCTTCTGACCCTGTCGATCCTATCCGAAATCTCTTTGGCCCCTCCATAAGACTCGATCAGGGAATCGATGGCTTCACGGTCTTTTTTGCTGAGAAAATCGAAATGCATGGAAACACCTCCATTATTCGAATTATTCCGAGTGGATACCGCGGCATGTTCCAGGGGAATCAGCAGTTCGAAAGCCGCCCGATCCGGATAACTTCGAAGAAACCGCATCCGCATGTATTCGAGAGGAGATTGAAAAGGAGCCCATGTATCTTAGCTTATTTCCCATTCCCGGAGATATTCATTGTATGGAATAAAGGAGATAAAAACAAGAGCCATTCTTAAGTCGTCCGCAGCCGGAAGGGAACCTCCAGGCTGTAAGATTCCATGAGATCCCGGTTGCGGAGAAGCTCCGGGGTTTTCCCCGCGACGACCACTCTTCCTGCAGCCATCAGAACCGCCCGCGGGCAGAGATCCAGCGCCAGATCCATATCGTGGGTCGCCACCAGAAGGGTTTGGTTCAATCCCTTCAGCAGATCGAGGAACATGCGTCTTGATCCCGGATCGAGACTGACCATCGGTTCATCGAGCACCAGGATCCGGGGATCGGTGACCAGCGCCGTAGCCAACGCCGCTTTCTTTCTCTCCCCAAGACTCAGATGGGAAGGATCTTTGTCTTTGCTTCCCTCGAGATGAAAACGCGCGAGCATCGACATCGCACGCCGCCGCACCTCTTCATGCGGCAACCCTTTGTTCAAAGGACCGAAAGCCACATCTTCATAAACGGTCGGCATGAACAGTTGATCATTCGGATCCTGAAAAACGATCCCTACCCGGCCCCGAATCCACGGAAGATCTTTTTTTGCGATTTCCCGTCCCAGGACCCGCACCTTCCCCGTCCCGCGGAGAACACCGTTGAGATGAAGCAGCAGCGTCGATTTCCCGGCGCCGTTGGGTCCGATAACCGCCGTGTTCTCTCCCCGGTCCACCCGAAAGGAGATATCCTTTAATCCCATGGATCCGTCTGGATAGGTGAAACTCAGACCGTCGATATCGATGATGGGTTCGCTCATCCCAGGATCCCGATCCCCGTCAGGAATATCCCCAACAGCAGCGAAAATGCCGCATCCAAAAAACTCATACGCCTGCTTTCACCGGAAGGCATCCGGCCCGTGAAACCCCGCGACAGCATGGCGGCGTAAATCCGTTCGCTGCGCTCCAGGGCTTTGAAGACGAGACGGGGGACCAGGGCGGCCGCGGTTCTGACCATGCGGATCCGGCTCATCCGACCGCCGCTTCGAGAAATCAGAGCATATCCAAGCCGCCGAACCTCATTCCCGAACACACCCGCATACCGGATCCCGAATCCCAGGATATCGACCATGACTCTGGGAAGAGGGAGCATGTTCAAGCCACGGTTCAGCTCCGAAATCCGGGTCGATGCCGTCAGGACGACCACGCTGAAAAGACAGAGCAGGGATTTTATCGACAGCGACAGCAGCGCATCGAGACGGTTACCGGCCGCATCCTTCCCGAAAACAAGAGAGATCAGCCCGATCCCCGCCAACATGGGGAAAAGCGGCAGCAAGCGTCCCGCGACACGGCGCACCGGAATCCGCATGGAAATCAGAGCCGCCGTCAGCAGAAGAGACAAGGCCGCATGCCGCACGCCGTTTTCTATCGGGAAAAAGATGATCACCAGCAGCACGGCGGCGCAGGAAAACAACTTGACGCGGGGATCCAGCCGTTCCAGCAGCATCTTCTCATTTTTCCGGGAATCCCGCTCCTCCTCCGGATTCATTTCCTTCCCCGGGCGAGATACAGCGAGGGCTCTTCCCGCAGGTCGAAATCCCTGAATCCGGCCGCCTCAAAAAGACGCGACATCTCCGCCTCTCCGGGAAGCAGATCACGGGTGACAGGCCCCTTGACCCGCGCATGAAAAGCATTGAGCTCCCGCCGGTTCATGGTGTGCGCCACGGCCAGCAGACCTCCGGGTTTCAAAACGCGCTGAAACTGCTTGAGAGCCCGCAGTTTGTGATCGAGATGAGGGAAGAGCGCAAAACAGATCACGACATCGAACCTCCCGTCCGGCAAAGGGAGTTCATGGGCGTCGGAGAGAAAATAGACGCATTTCCCCCGCTGCTTATTCCGGGCGATCCGAAGCATCTCCCAGGACAGATCCATTCCGGCCACCCATCCGGAGTCCCCTACCGATTTTCGGATCAGGGGAGCCGTCCTTCCGGTCCCGCAGCCCGCGTCCAGCACCATCTGTCCGGGCGACATGGGGATACGCCGAAAAAGGGCTTCCAGCTTGAGCTCTTCCTCGGCGTTTTGGTGCTCTTCATGCCATGAAGGCGCGATGCCGTCGAAAAATTTCCGTTTTTTCATCCTCTACTCCTGAATCAACATCATGCGCATCCGTTTCCGCATCTCTTTGACCAGTGGGGGGATAAGCACCATGATGAGAATACATCCCGGAATCCCTCTGATGACCGAGACCAGGCCCAGAGCGCCTTCCGGAAGATCCAGCCAGCGAGCCGCGAGCATGACGGCCGCCAGAAGCACCAGGCGGTCGGCAACCACCGACAGCGCCAGAACGGGATAGAGTGCGATTCCGGCTTTCCTGTGCAGCAGCGCCGGCACCGCCGCCAGCACTCCTCCCTCGACCATCATGATGAATGCCACAGGCGGGAAAAAAGGAGGCATCCCGGTCAGCAGCGCCGACAGCAGAGGCGCCATGATCCCCACCGATGCCGCTATCGGAAACGGGAGCAGGAATCCGGCCAGCAGGATGGGAAAAAACATGGGCAGGAACTCGCTCCCCAAACCGACGGCATGGAACAGGATCGGAAGCACCAGAGCCAGGGCAAGAAACAGCCCCCCAAGCAGAAGTTCCCGTCCGGAGTAGCTCAAAAATCCGCCTTCACACCGAAATTAATGCTCCGCCCCGGCATGGGATAGCTGCCGGCGGCGATGCCCGGAAGATCCACATAGATCAAATAGGCTTCATCCAGGAGGTTGTTGAGATCGGCGAACAGACGCAGGACCGGGGTTATATGCGTCGAGATCCTCGCATTCAGCAGAAAATAAGAAGGGATCCGTGCGCGGGCGAAATCATCCGCGAAATAGCGCGCAACATACTGCGCGTTCAGCGAGGTGAAGAATCCGCCCTTCCGGAAACGCAGGGATGCGTCCCATTTGTGCCCGGGACGCCCGCGGGTCAAGTCTCCCGCATCGAGGTAGGAATAGAAGATACGGCCGTGAAAAGCTTCGCCGAAATCTCCCTTGATCCCGAGTTCCACTCCGCTGAAAACAAATTCCCCCGTGTTTTTGAAAATAAAAAGCGGGGGGGCCTGCGGGTTGGATACGGTCTGTATGAAGTTGCTGCCCTGCATACGAAAAACCGCCGCGCTGAACGCGAGACGGCGGCCGATACGCTGATCGACTCCGATCTCCGTGCTCCAGACCCGTTCCGGCTCCAGATCCGGGTTGGAGGGAGGGTACATATACAGTTCGTTGAGTTGGGGAGAACGGAATCCCTTATTGATGGAGCCCCTGAGCGACGTGCCCTCGCTCAGATGGTAGACCACGCCCCAATGGGGAGACACCTCGAAACCGAAGAGGGAATCCCGATGCAGCCGAAGCCCGGCCGACAGGATCCAGCGGGCTCCGAGGACGAGCTGGTCCTGCAAAAAGAGTCCCACTTCATGCTTTTTCCACTCCCCCAACGGAATGTTGTAACTCCCTCCCCAAATAAGGCGCGCATCGGCGCCCGCCGTCAGCTCATTATTGGCGATCGCCCGGTTGGTATAACGAATGAGGGCGCCGTCCGTATGATCCTTGGAATCCCAACCGTCCGAAAACTCGTGCCTGCCGAAATTGCGATAGAGCTTGACCAGAAAATCGTCCCGGTCGCCGGAAGAACGAAGACTCAGGTCCACCGATCCCCGGGCATAATCATTCCAGAAATCCATCAGCGGAGCATCAATCGTCCCGGATTCATGCTTGCGGCCGTCGAAGTATTTTCCCTGCACATCAAGATGCAGCCGCCGTGAAAGCTCGATCCGGGCTTTTCCCGTGAAGGCATTCCCCAAATAGCCGGAGTTTTCCCGATGTCCGTCGCTTTGGCGCCGGTCAAGGGTCAGGAAATAGCTGAACCGTTCGTGCTTTCCCCCGTGTTTGAGGTTGAACTGCGCGGTGTCGAAACTTCCGTAAGCGGCGGTCAGTCCGGTTTCAAAGCGCTTCTCCGGCATCCTCGTCATCACATTGATCACGCCCCCCAGGGCGTCCGATCCGTAAAGGACCGAGGAAGGACCGCGAACAACCTCGATCCTTTCCACATTGTCGAGCGGAAAAGAATGAGAGACGGCGCAGCCGTACAACCCCATCTTCTCCGGCCGACCGTCGATCAGGACGGCGATCTTACGCCCCCGCTCCCCCAGACCGCGTATATTGGGATCGGCCCGGCCGAAATCTCCGGTCCGGCTGATGAAAAAACCCGGCTGAGGATCGAGGAGCTGGAACGTGTTGGAAGCCGCGACGGCTTCGATGTCTTCCCGGGAAACGACGTTGACGGAGGTCGCGACATTCCTGACCATTTTTCGGGTCATGGTCGCGGTGACGATGATCTCTTCATGCAGCCGAAAAGGCTGCTCGGTGGTTTTCTCTTTCTTCTTCTCCTGTTTTTTTTGCGCCAATTCCCCATATCCGGGAACATGAGTGAACAGGATAAAAATCAAAGCCAGGATCCCTAAACATCTCATACCTTACCTCCTCCTCGTGTTACGATTTATTCAATGGTAACACCCAGGAGGCAGAAGTCAAGTGATTTCTCGGCCCCGCGGAAAATAATTCTCCCTTTCCCTCATGCAACCCCCTCCCCGGGCAAAGGTCTGTAATAAAACATGGGATGTGTTATACTTCCGGTCGGGATTTCGGCCGCCCGCGGATGAAATCTCCATTGCATCATATCATCGACAAGGAGGATGCATCATGACGGAAACTTGGGAACTGGATGCCCGGACACCCGACGATTATCACTTTGTAGAAGCGGAGCGCGGACGAGAGTTCATCATCCGCCTCACGACCGGCGCGGACGTCTTCGCGGCCATTCAAAAATTCGCCATCGATCAAAAGATTGAATTCGCCAAGATCCATGCCTGTTTTATGGGAGGCCTGCAGCCGGCCAAATACCTCAAATGGGTACCGGACTCCACCGATCCGGAGAACTGGCACCGCGAGGGCGTGGCCACGGTCACAAACCTGAGTATGATATGCGCCATGGGAGGAATCATCCATCCCCGGCCGGGGCCGGACGGCAAGCCCGAGCCGTTTCCCGCCATCCATTTTGTCGCCGGCGGCGCCTGGGACTGTCCTACTTTCGGCGGTCACCTCGAACAAGGTTCTCTGGTCAAGGGGGTACTGGAATGCTTCATCACCGAGATCAAGGGCATCGAAAATCTCGCACCGAAAGTCCGTGTTTATGAGGACGACGAGTATCCGGAGAACTGGTACCGCACCATAAAACCTTGAGACCGGTCTGAAATCATTCGTCGGTGACGTTCTTGCGGATATCGCCTTCGACACAGCCCCTCCGCTCAAAAAACAACCCATTGATTTCTTTGTCTGTTTTTATTTATCTTATCCAGTGATGGACATACGCCTCTTCCGTTCCGAAGATATCGACTTTGCGGCGGCCTGTACCGCGGCCGAAGGCTGGACGGGTGAATCCCGGGAAGTCCTGGAGGGATTCTTTCGTTATGATCCCAACGGCTGTTTCCTGGCCGAAAGGGACGGCAAACGGCTCGGTCTTTGCGTCGCCGTCAACTACGGCCGGGCGGGATTCATCGGCGAATTGGTCGTTGTGCCGGAAGCCCGAGGCGGCTTGATCGGCCCCCGTCTTCTGGAGGCGGCCGTCGATTATCTTCATGCGAAAGGGGCTGAGGAACTCTACCTCGACGCCGTTCTGGGAGCCGTTCCGTATTACACGCGGGTGGGATTCCGCTCCGTCTGCCGCTCCCGGCGCTTCGTCGGCTCCCCGCCGATTCAGGTCCACCCCTCGGTTCGATTCATGAAGGAAGCCGACATGGACGCCGTTTGCTCTCTGGACCGCACCGCTTTCGGAGCGGACAGGAGCTTTTTTCTCCGGATGCGATTTCAGCTCTATCCCCGATTCGCCAAAATTTATGAAAGCCAAGGCCGCATATCGGGCTTCGTTATGGGACTTGAGACGGGAGATAAGATCTCCGTGGGACCGTGGATCGCCGATGACGGCTGCAAAGAACCGAGCGCGCTTCTGCGGTCTCTGGCTTCCGAAGCGGACCGCCCCATACGCATCGGTATTCTGGAGAGTCATACACGGGGAATAAGTCTGATCGAATCCTTGGGCGGATTTCAAGAACATGCGTTTTCCATGCGCATGTGCATGGGACCGGGAGGCGGTCTGGGCCGTTCGCCTTCAGCCTTCGCGGTCTGTTCTCCCGCCATGGGATAAATTCCCCGTGATCTTTTTCCCTTCGCGGATCGTATCAAGTATCTGAAACGGCCTTTATCTCCAGCCCCAGATCCAGGGCCTGAAGAACCGGCCGGCTGAAAATCACCTTACGGGAAAGGAGCATCATGAAAAAGATCAAACTTCCACTTCAAGGCACCGTGACCCTTATATTGACCGCGTTTCCACTCCTGTTAGGATTCTCCGGTGTTGGTGAAAACCCGAAATTTCACCTCCCCCCACAGATCAACGCCAAAATAACGGGGATTCTGACCGTGGAAAACCCCTCCGGCGGAAAAATCCTCTATGTAAAACTGCAGGCGACCGGGATCGACGCCCCGCCCTCTGAGCGCCATCCCGGAATCCTGCTGGAAAACAAAACCGCGATCCGCTGCATCGAAGACGCCCATTTTCTGCTGATGGATGATTTCATCTCCGGGGACCTGTCCGTCGAAAATATCCACATCGGTCTCTACGGAACGGAAACCGAAAATCGGAGCATCGCCGGCCGGCCCTTCATCGTCATCACATCGGTCGAAGGGATAAATCCGGATACGCTTCACTCAGAAAGCAAGCTGGATTTGGCTGAAATCCACCCTCCCTGTCCCGAGCCCGATTATCATCACCGTTATATTGAGGTCCCGTTTTCCTACCGACACCCGGAGAAAGGAACATTTCGCCTGTACTATGAGATCAACAGCGATTTCGATCCCAAGAAACCCACCGTCATCATCCCCACCGACGGTCAGCGCTCCTCTTCTCTGATCGGATGGGCGGATCGATACAAAAAAATATTCGCTCTCTCCTTTAACGTCGTCACCCACGAATACAGGGGGATGCCCTGCGCCCGGATCCGGGGAATCGAACCGGGACGGACAAACTGGGAAAAAGCCTATGAATATCTCAATACCGACAACGTCGTCGAAGACATCGAGCGCGTAAGGAAGGACCTTCTGGGGGATAAAAAAGCCTTCTTGCTGGGAGGTTCGGGGACCGCGATGATGGGATTGAAATACCTGGCCAAGTATCACCGGCATGTCGAAAGAGCTTATCTGATGAGTTTTTTCAAGGACGCCGAAACCAGCAGCCGCTCCGGACTGACGTTTTTCGACTCCTTCCTCAAACAAAACCACCTCGAGAAAACCTTCGCGACCATCATCGACCGGAAAGACATTTCTCCGGAACAGTTCCTGTTTCTGGTTCAGCGGCTCCTGTATTTCGATCAGGAAAAAACCCGGGATTTGATCCGAAGAACCGCCGGCGGGGATATGTCTCCGGCAGCGGTCTGGACCCAAAAGCTGGGCACGGTGGATTACTTCATCCGTTCCACCCGGAAATACCGGCCGTGGACGGTGGTCTTCATGTATGAAACCAATATCGAGCCCCGGTTCCCCGGAAAACCCGACATCAATTATCCCTTCTTCACCATGGCGGAGCCCTTGAACAAACTGGCGGCACAGCGTCTCATTCCGACGGAACGCTTCGATATCCAGGGGTTGGAAAACATTTCCACGGAGATCCTGCTGGTAGGCGGGACGCTGGATCAGGTCGCCCCTATCGCCGATATCGAAGCGATACACAAGCTCCTGCCCCGCTCGCGTCTGGCGGTATTCGAGGCCTACCACTGCCTGCAGGTCATAGCGGAAGCCAAGAAGTGCCGGAATGAGCTCATCGATGTATTCTTGCGAAACGGTCACGGATCGGACACGCTGTCCCGTTTCCTTAAAAATGACGGCGAAAAAAGCCGTTTTCTCGAGATGAAATAATGAAAGCGTACGGTTCTAGAATACCCAGGAAAGTTTCATGAAAAACGTCCGCTCGCTGCCCGCCAGATCGGTCACACGCGTGGTCCCTTCCTGATAGGCCAGCTGCAGTGAACCGAACGGAGGGAGGAATCTCCATACGAAAACCAGCTGGACCGTCTCCCGCGAAAGGTCCAGATCGAGGTCGGCCAGCCCGCCCCGCGTCCGGTACTTGGTCTGATAAAAGAGCTTCACGTACATATCTTTGTTGAAGTAATATGTCGAGCGCAGAAAATGGAGGATGCTGTTGTCGTCCGGATCGAAAGGACGAAACCAGTATTTCCTGATCTGATAGGTCAGGTTCCATCCCGACAGCAGCTTGAGTTCCAGGCCGGCCCCCACCTGCTCGAAGTCCCGGTCGTAATTCACGCCGGAACCGAACAGAAACGAAACCCGGGTGCCCTTTTTGTTATCGTATCCCAGGTCGCCTTCGATGACATGATTCCGGAAATCTTTCTCGAAACGTTTGAATTCATCTTCGGCTTCAAGTTCCAGGCTCCACTTTTTGAGAAACTTCATCGAGAGCCGATAGCTTGCATCCCAGCTCCGCAGCAGACCTTCCTGACTCCAATAGCGGTTGTAGTTGATGCTCGGGGTGACGGATTCCAGACCCCATCGGTTGATCCAGAAGGTATTCCTTATATTGGTATCGAATTCTTTTCGGTCGTCATCCCTGATGAAACCGACGTCATTCATGTTTTCCCGAACATGCTCCCCGACATGAGAATAGCGGATATGGAAATGCGCCGTCTGGGAATCGAATGACGGACGGAAAAAGTAGGTCCAGGTTCCGGTGTCGTACGCTCCGTAGCTTTTGATCACCTGGGACGTCATCCCCAGGCGTTTTGAAAAAAACATCGTCGTAACCAATCCCACCGATCCTTGGTTGAGGCCGGAATGGGACCGATTGGCTCCGACAAGCCCAATGTTCGAGGCATTCGCGATCTCCCTATTGATGCGGAAAACGGAATAAACCGCTTTTTCTTCTTCAGGGGCGTCCTGACCGACGGTTGAAGGATCCGACTGCGTCATCAACCCGTTCAGCTTCCAGCGCCCGATTTTTCCGTTAAGCTTCACGCCCCATGGAATTTCATCGATGCGTCGGGAGTAGAACTGCTTGATACGCGTCTGGTAATTTTCAGAGCCTTCCATGAAAAACGGCCGCTTCTCGGGATATGAAAGTTCGAAACGGGTCATGTTGACCTGTTCCACATCCCCCTCGACGGTGGCAAAATCCGGATTCAGGGTAGCATCGATCCCCAGATTGCTGGAAAGGTTCACTCTCAGGTCGGCGCCGATATCTCCGGCAGCTTCCGCCCCTTTCTCGAGCTGAGCCTGAACGTAGGGGATGAACGTGAAGCGCTTTCCCATGGTTTCGCTGAGATCCAAACCGGTGATGGCGCCGATCTCCGCGATCCGGAACCATTCCGTCATCCCGGCCGTCCAATGACTTTTTTCCAGAAAGCGAGGGATCCAGCGAATGGCGTTGAATCCCCATTTCGTCCCCCCGCGGTTGAATTTTATCACGTCGAACGGGATCGCCACCTCGGCCGTCCAGCCCGACTCCTTAATATGCCCCGCCGACATCCACTCGATATCCCATTTGACATCGCGGGTGCGTCCGTTGTCGGCCCAAAATTCATCCTGCTGCGTTCCCAGGGCATTCACGATGAACATATACGCATTATTGTCGTCATCAAACGTGTCGAGAACAAGCGCGACGGAATCGTCTTCCCATACTTCCCCGTCACGTTTCGTCACCTTGGATGAGATCCGCTCCGGATCCGGATCCCGGCAGTCGATACCGAAATAGACATGATGCCGATCGTAGAGAATTCGAATAAACGTCCGGTAAGAGGCGGGCATACCGTATTTGGGTTCGAACTGGGTAAAATCCGTAAGCGACTCCGCTGAATCCCAAACCGCTTCATCCAGGATGCCGTCGATAACCATCTCGCTCTCGATTTTCACGGCCGCAACGGTCTGGCCCCATCCTCCGACGGGAAAAAGCCATGCCATAAAAACGGATAGGACGACCCCCGGATACGGGCTTTTGTTTTTCCTCATGATCCCCGGCTGTCCTCTATCAATGCCCAGTACGATATTCTTATTGCGATATATTAACAGGAACGCTCCTATAAATCCATTTGGATGAGTCTTACGACACCAACCCTTACCGTCCTTTCCATCCTCTCTACCCCGAGCAATGGATTTTTTTAAAAAACCCTGTTATCATGGTAACGAGTTGTCGTTTCCTCAACCGACGGTTTTGTGTAAGGTGTAAAGCCTCCCATGAAGCAGCGATTTCTTAAGGGAGTTTTTTTACCCCTCTCAGACATGACGGCCGGAATTCCGGACAGCGGATTCCTTACGGGAAACACAGCAGGACCGCGCATACTATCAGCGGTCTAAAACCGATTTAACAGGAGGCCATCATTAACACAAAGGTTTTTGTCGGGAACTTGAGCTACGATACCAGACAGGACGAGCTCGAAATACTATTTTCCGAAGTAGGGCACGTTGTGGAGGTATTCATGCCGGCGGATCGCGAGACCGGCAGACCGAGAGGATTTGCGTTTGTCGAGTTCACCGACGCAGAATCGGCCACCGCGGCCATCGAGAAGTTTGACGGCACCGAGCTCAATGGAAGAAGATTGGGCGTCAGAGAGGCCGAGGAAAGACAGCGCCCCGCGCGCAATTTCTCCGACGACCGGCCCTACGGGAATTCACGAAAGCGTAAAGGCTCCAAACCCAAGGGAAGCCGCCGCAATATCCGCGCCAGGAAACGCGGTTTCTAAGCTTCAATACGAACGGAAGGCTCAACAAACTCATTTTCCGTTCGAGTCGGATTTCTCCCACACGCAAGATGTGACCACGAAATTTTGATTTCCATCTTGTCATCCACCCGCTGTTCTCAAAACCGGGAAAATTCAAAGCGGTTTTTTATACCGGTCGCGGCCGCCGATTGATTTCAACGACCGTTTCCTCGAAGCCGGAAGTATTCGCTCTCCCCTGGTCGGCTTGACAGTTATCGGGATTCCGGCTATAGTCACCATTCACTCGGATAGGAACCAAGTTTTATCAGCAGGTAAATAAAAATTGCGAGTATAATCCAATGGACGACAATACGCTCGGCAGCCTATTTCTTCACACGGTCCGCTCATATCGGCGGAACGATTTTATGACCTACAAAAACGGCGGTCGTTTTCAAACCCTTTCCACGGAAGATTTCGATAGCACCGTTAGACACCTGTCGTTGGGCTTGCGGGACCTGGGGATAGAACCCGGCGATAAGGTGATCTTGCTGGCGGACAACGGTCCCTATTGGATCATGGCCGATCTCGCCATACTCTGCATGGGAGGCATCACCGTCCCCCTTTATACGACCCTGATTTCCGACCAGATCCGTCACCTCATCGATGATTCCGACGCCCGGGCCGTCATCTGCTCCGGGCGCGAGCTCTGGAACAAGCTCGAGCCGCTTCGTGAGCATCTGGGAAAAGTCCGTCATTATCTCTCTCTCTCGCCCGGAGAAAAAGAGGACGCGATCCCGCTGGACGACCTTCTGGAAATCGGAGGGGACGTCGACCGGAACGATCCCGATCTCTTCGAGCGGAACGCCCTTCAGGTGAAGCCGGAAGACCTGGCGTCGATCATCTACACTTCCGGTACGACCGGAGTCCCCAAAGGCGTTATGTTGACTCATAATAATTTTGTGAGCAACGCCATTTCCGTCAGCGGAGCGTTGGGCCTTACGGATAAAGACCGGGGCTTTTCCTTCCTCCCGCTTTCCCATGTTTTCGAACGAACGGTCAATTTTGCCTATCTCTATCGAGGATGCCGCATCGGCTACGCCGAACGCATCGAGACCGTGGCCGACGATATGCTCCAGATAAAGCCTCACCTCTTCGCGTGCGTTCCCCGTCTGCTGGAAAAGATCTACATCCGAGTAACGGACAGCCTGCTCAAGGGATCACGCCTCAAACGAAGGATCTTCTCCTGGGCGCTGGAAACGGGAAAAAGCGTCAGCAGCAAACAGCTGAAGCGTGAAGCCGTCCCGCGGGTTCTGGCCTTGAAACGATTTCTGGCGCATAAACTGGTCTTTTCGAAGATCACCAAAAAGCTGGGCGGGAATGTTCGTTTCTGCGTCTCCGCGGCGGCTCCTCTTGCCAAGGACATAGCGGAATTTTTCCATGCCATAGGCCTGACGGTCCTGGAGGGGTATGGGCTGACCGAGACATCCCCCGGCGTCGCCATCAGCACCCTCGAAAACGTGAAGTTCGGCACTGTGGGAAAAACGGTCCCCGGAGTCGAAGTGCGCCTGGCCGAGGATGGAGAGATTCTGGTCCGCGGCCCCAACGTCATGCGGGGCTATTACAAAAATCCTGAGGCCACGGCGGAAGTCATGCGCGGCGGGTGGTTTCACACCGGCGACATCGGCGTTCTGGATCAGGACGGTTTTCTGAAGATCACGGACCGCAAAAAGGATCTCATCATCACTTCCGGCGGAAAGAACACCGCGCCCCAGCCCACGGAAACCCGCCTGCGAATGAGCCCCTATATCGCCAATGCCGTGGTCATCGGCGACCGGAGAAAATTTATTTCCGCACTGATCGTTCCCGATTTCACCAAGATCACGGATTACGCCCGCGCCAATAACATAAACTTCCAGGGCCTGAAAGACCTGGTTAAAAATTCCCGCATCGTTCGCTTCATCGAAACCGAAGTGGAAAAACACACCCAGGGTCTTTCCCGTTTCGAAAAGATAAAAAAAATCGCCCTGCTCGATCGCGATTTCGCGATCGAAAAAGGGGAGATAACACCGACCCTCAAAGTTAAACGCAGTATCATCGCCCGGGAGTACAGGGTTCTGATCGATTCACTCTATGCCGAGTAGTGCGTAAGCGGCGGCGTCAAGGAACCTCCATCACATCTTTAACCAGTGAAACAGGTTCTTTGAGTTTGTAAACCGGGTAAACCTGCTGTCCTCCGCCCCATTGGGGAGAAAGATAGCGGTCGAAATAATTCCATACCAGAAGCCCGTCATCACTTTCCGGCTCGAGCAGGTAGGCCGCCACATTGGCCAGCGGCTGCGCGGTGGAGACGAACAGCGTTCCGGCGGGAAACGTGCGTTCTTCTTCGAAATATTCTCCCTTGACCGAATTGAGACGGTGTCCCTGGTAAGGACGTTCCTGCCCTTTCAATTCCGTCACCCTGAACGCTTCGACCTTCAGCTCCGCCGGCCGCACCAATTTTTCAACCGTGATCCCGTGCTGCATCAATTTGGCGGCGGTATCCGGAACCGGTTTTGCGATCAGATAACCGAAGGGGATGCGCACCGAACGCCGGGCGAAAAAATCCGCATAAAACGGCATGGTGTACGATCGTTTGGCATCGGTTTTACGCGCACGCATCCGGCCGCTTTCGGTGCGAACCGTCTCCATGACATATCCGTGGACAGTGATCTTGTCTTTGATGGGACGAACATCGTATTCCACACCGAATAGATCCCCCGGTCCGGGTTTCATTCCCCTGCGGATCGTTCGCCGGTCCGCCTCCCGAACCAGATTCAGAATCTCGGTCCCGTGTTCGCTGCTGTATTCCAGCAAGGCATGGAAAAGGTGGTAGGCGCCGTAAACACGCATGCGAAAATCGGCATAGGGGTAATTCTCATTGAGGATGCCCAACCGGTTGCGCAGGCCGAAATAATTGCTGAGGTAGCGCGGCTGAGGTCCCAGGGGCCGCCATCCTTTTTCCGGCTCGCTGATGCTCATAAAATCACCGTGAGGGATACAGAGCGTGTCGTATTTTTCTTTCAGGATCCGGTTGATCCCGGGGCGCAGCCGATCGCTCATATAACGGATCAACTCGGTGTCCCCGTTTGGATTAAGAGACCACACGAAGGTGACCACCTCTTCATGGTAGGATCCATTGTGTGTGTGGCTGTCCAGGAGGACCGCGGGATCCCAGCGCCGCATGACGTTCCGCACCAGGCCGCTCACCTCCGGAGTTTCCAGCTTCATTCCGTCCCGGTTAAGGTCGAGGTCAAGACCGTTGGTCCGTACGCCGACGCCCTCTTGGGGCCCGACCTGCCTTCCGCGGTTGTCCGGGCTGATCTTCTCATTGCCGTCGGGATTGAAGATGGGAGAGATCAGGACCACGAGACGGTCCAGGTATTCCGGATCCGGCTTGAGACACAAATCGCGCGCCAGCATGAGGGCGGCTTCCTTGCCCTCGACTTCACCCGCATGGATATTAGCCTGGATGTAGATCACGACACGGTCGTCGTAGAGAAGATCCCGCGGGGATGACGGCACCGGATCGCCTATGACGATCAGCGGGATACATCTGCCTTCGGCGCTCACCGCCATGGTCTCCACGCGCAGCCGACGGCTTCGCTGCTGGAGCTCCCGGATGAAGTTCATGACGTCGGCATATCGTGAAGTCGCTTTGAATTCGGAGGCCTCCGCCGTGGTAAGGGGTTTCTCCTGCGCTGACCCGGAAACGAATAAAGGTGAAATAAATCCCAGTACAAGAACACAAAGATAAAGTTTTTTCATCATATCGGACTCCCCATAAAAAGACTCACATCCGTGAGTCTAATGGATAATCCGGCTTTTGGTCAAATCAGGAATGGTTTCGGGGATCAATTCCCCGGATCAATTCATATCTTCATCTCGAGGTTCGTTCATTCGGCGCGCAAACCGTCGATCGGATCGGCCCGAACAACATTCATGATCTGAACCCCGACGGCGGCCAGAGCCGCCAGGAATGACAGGACCATCGTGAATACGGGGATCCCGGCTCCGATCGGAACCAAAAACAACAAGCCGCTCCGCAGAGCTTTATGCCAGCCGAAATGGACCAGGGCCATAGCGACCAGGTTGGCGCCCGCGATCATGACAAAATATTCCCTCAGGATGAGCCAGGAGATCCTGAGGGACGACGCGCCCAGCACCTTGCGGATCCCAATCTCTTTCGTCCTTTCCTCGACGAGAAAGGACGCCATCCCCAACAGGCCCAGGCAGGCGAACAACACGACCGTCATTCCCACGGCGCCGAGAAATCCCGCGAGACGGTCGAGGAACCGAAATGTTTCATCGAAGTGCTCTTCCAAAGTGAATCCGGAAAAAGGCAGATGGGGCGCCACTTCCGACCATTTGTCGCGCAGCAGCCCCATGAAACGCGTCTCATCGACAGTGGGAGCGAATTTGACCAGCAGAAGGGGCAGCGGTTCCCTTTCCAGATACAGAACAGACGGCGGGATTCCGAATCCGATATCGTCAAAAAGAAAATCCTCGGCCATTCCGACCACGATCCCCGTCCGGTCTCCGACTTTGAGCATCCGGCCCAGCGGTTCTTTCCACCCCAGTCTTCGAGCGGCCGTCCGGGATAGGATGAACCGATCCCCACTCCCCGTCGTCATCGAAAAGTCATGACCGCCGACAAGGGGAATCTCCAAAGCCCTGGTGAAATCGACACCGACGCCGTAGGCATTCATTTCCAGCGCGCTTTCCGGATCCGCATCCGGATCCCGGACCTCGCGGTCATCGGTCCACACCAGCGGGACGCCGGCGCTTGCGGTAACATACAGGACATCGGGATGACGGAGTATCTCTCCACGCAGAACATCGATCTTGGACCGCAGATTCAAGGGTATGGACACCACACCGATCTGCTTTCGATTGAATCCGAAATCGGCCCGGCCGAATCGGAGGGCTTGTCGATGCGTGATGGCGGCGCCGGCGATGATGATGATCGAGAGCGTGAACTGGAAAGCGATCAGACTTTTGCTCCCCCGGCGCTTTTTTTTCCCAAATCCCAGATCTCCCTTCAGGATCCGGAGTGGGCGGAAAGACGACAGGGCAAAAGCGGGATACAGCCCCGACAGCAGTCCGGTTAAAAACGCCGCCGTCACGATGTATTTTAAGAGAAACGGATAATTCCAAATCGAGCTGGAGACTCTGGAAACAAGTCCCATCCCCGTGACGCTTCCAAGGTAGGCGCTCATAACCGGATGGAGGGCTTCATAAAAAAGCACTGCCGGCGGGATGGACAAACAGGCTAAAAAGATCGACTCCCCCAGAAACTGGGTTGTGAGCTGCCGCCTGCGGGCTCCAACCACTTTTCGCAGCCCGACCTCCCGGGCCCTATGGAGCGAGCGGACCGTGGCCAGGTTGATGAAGTTGATCGCCACAACGACCAGCAGCATGATTCCCAGAAGAAAAGGAACCATAACGGATATTGGGTGGCTGGAAATCATTCCCGAGATGATGTGCCGTGATTTCAACCGGAAATCGAGAAACGGATGAAGATACATGCTCTCAGCGGCGCGGGGCCCCTGCGGCTCATGACGAGACAGAAAAGCGGGAAAAAGCTCCTCCATGCGCCGCGCCACGGATCGATCGGGCAGAAGCAGAAATATCATATCATTCCGGAGCGTCCCGGATTCCCGCTCCTCCATGACGTCCGGCGCGGCCGATAAAGGCGCCAAAAATTCAAACCTCAGTGAAGACGTTCTAGGGAAATTTTGGAAAACACCGGTTACGATAAGATCGAGTTTATTCTCCAGAACCAACGTTTTTCCCAGTGGGTCTTCTCGGCCGAAATATTTTTCGGCGGCGGCTTCCGAAATCAGGATCGAGGACGACCTCATCAAAGCCGTTTCCGGGTCACCGGCGGCCAACCGGAACGAGAACATGCGCAAGAAATCGGGATCGACGAAAAGCAGCCCGCGCTCATTGAAGCTTTCACCTGCCCTTCGGATGATGAACCGCTCCGCGGCCCGCACGCGAACTCCGGCTTGAGTGTCTGGAAACTCCCGCAGAAGAGACGGAAGCAGATCTTCGGATTGAAAAGCGGAATGCTCACGCCCGCCGTCCTCGCGAACCCTGACCTGGATCACGCCGAATATCCGATCCGCATGGGCATGGAATCGATCCGCGTTCAGCTTGACCGCCGCGGCTTGGACAAACAGCGTAAATCCCGCTATCCCCAGCGCCATTCCGAACATATTGATGAAGGTGAATGTTTTGCGGTGCTTCAAGCTGCGAAACGCCATACACAGGTAATGGCCGAACATGATCTCCCTCCTTCGGCATGAAACTCAGCCGGGAATCATTAATATCAATCAGCTTATACTGTCATATCAAATATACTGTTAACTTATTACTATGTCAAGTTTTTTTTCGACCGGAAAGCCATTTAGCCGTAAAGAGAGGAATCGGCGGCGGCGGGAAAACGCAACAGGAGGAAAAGGGCGGTATCTCTAACAGACGATGTTTAAGAAAAAAGCGTCAAGCCCGCGCCAGTGCATCCAAAACATCGAAAATTCGTTCCCGGTTCATATTTCCCAACGCCGCCCGGATGGTTATTTCCTGCCCCGATCCAAAATAGGAGCCCGGGAGCATGACCAGGTTTTCCCGGACAATCATCCTTTCGCAGAGGGCCTGACTGGATTCCGGGAATTCATGCTCCAGGTAAACGAAAAAAGCACCCCGGGATAGGATCCGGAACGGAAGGTCTCTCGCACGGAACAATTTTTCGAATGTAAGGGAACGATCGTGCATCTCGGCAATTCGGTCCTCGAGCCAGGCACCGGCGCCGCGAAGTCCGGCCAAGGCGGCCAGCTGCCCGGGGACCGGAGCACAGATCGAGATGGTGTCCTGTGATTTAAGGATGTGCGACTGAAGCCCGGGAGCCGCTGCGATGAAGCCCGCCCTCAGTCCGGTGATGCTGAACGTTTTGGAAAAAGAGTGAAGTGAAACCACATGTTCCAACGCCCCCTCGATGTTCAGGGGCGATGCCGGATGAGGATAATCCGCGTGAAAATAGTTATAGACCTCATCGGATATCAACCAGATCCCCGCATCCCTGCAGATCCCATAGAGCCCGTCCACCACCTCTTGAGGATAGGAAACGCCGGTCGGATTCCCGGGATTGACCAGCACCAGAGCCCGGGTTCGGCGAGAAACGGCCTCGAGTATCTTTTCACGGGGAGGAATAAATCCGCCGGCCGGATCCATCCTGACTTCGCGCACGGAAACGCCAAGGATCCGGGCCGCCATGAAATGATTGAAGTAATAGGGGCTGAGCAGAATGATCTCATCGCCGGGCGCGGCCAATGCGGACAGCGCCAGGAAAAATCCGCTGTTGGCTCCCGCCGTAACCATAATGTCCCGCTTGTCAAAACGATTCCGGTAGAGACGGCTGAGGTCCTCCGCGACAGCTTCACGCAGTTCGGGAATCCCTTCATCGGCCGTGTACCTGAAAAGCGATTCCCCTTTCACCGCCTCCGCCAACGCGCGCCGGATACACTCCGGCGGAGGATAATCGGGAACCGCCTGATTGAGATCAAGCACGGGCCGGCCCGTATCGAGCATCGTTTCGGCTTTGTTTTTGAATGCGCAAATGGGAGGGGCATAGAGATCTTTCAGGTTTGGGTTGATACTTTTCAATGGACTCTCCAATCATTTATTCGGCCACGGGGTAAAATCGAGGGGGCCGGAGCGGTGCCGCCGACCGGTTTCACCTTTTAAGGAATACCGGTTGGATGCAGGCAAATTCACCTGAAGAAGCGAACACCCGCGCACGGACATACAGCTCATCGCCCCTGAAATCATATGCGGCTTCGGTGCCGAAAACCTCCTTGAGGATTTCTCCGTTCCGTCCTATGAAACGCGTGGTGTAAGCCCAATCGCTTTCCGGTTCTATTTCCAGGGCTATTCTTTCATCAGATACCCGGAGATCTTTCAGAAGAACCCCGGTCGTCGCGTAGAAATCCCCGCGGGAAAGCGCCCCGGTAACGGCTTCCGGACTCAGTTTTTCAGAGCGGACCATGATCCAACCGGTGCCGGGGTTGGACCGTCTTCGGTTATATTCGCCTGAGTAATCGTGCGCGTCGTCCGAAGCGACCCCGTATATCAAAAATCCACGGGAAAGCATCCGGTCCCAGACGGCTTCCATGCCCGGTCTCCCCCCGGCTCCGAAATTATTGCAGTTGGTGGAAAAATTATATATCTCGAACAATCTCACATCCCTGAGCTGAGACATCTCCTCATCCGTAAACGCCCAGCGCCAGTTGGGATGATTGATCTGAGCCAGTCCCCCACCCGCAACCACGGCATCAATATCGTTCTGCAGCGTTTCCCGAATGCTTTCGCCGTGACGGGGCAGGATCACCTCGTGTACATTGATCGCATTGACATGGATGGGGATTCCTTCGAAAGAATCCGATATCTCGACGCCCGGAATGAGGATAAATTCATCTTTCGGGTCCGCATCCAGGAACGCCGTCTCCGTAAGAAAATCATGATCGGAGATCACGACGAAGTTATAGCCGTGATCATGGTACCAGCGCACAACGCGGTGTGGAAGCGCGTCTCCATCCGAATTCGTGGTATGACAGTGGGTATTGCCTTTGTACCAGCGCAGGCTCTGCGGATAAACCGGCGCAGAAAGACATAGAAGCACGAGTCCCAAACAATAAACTTGTTTTTTCATCTATCGCCCCCTGAACGCCGTCTCTTCCATATCAGCCCCAACATACAGCATTCTTTCGCATGGTTCAATTCTTTTGCGGCACGGATGAACGGCTTTTCTTTCCATCGTTGTTTCCATGATTTGCAAGAAACGCGCTTTCCACGTAAAATATGTGGTTGGTCATCGATCAAATCATTCCGGGATCGGCACTGTTATTCTATTCGATCCGCCCCATCGCGGCATGCGATTCAAATGTCCGACACTCAGGGCGCCGCCGTAAAGTCCGCGCTCAATATCCGGAACAAGGAGATGTCATGAAAACCGAAGGACTCAGAATCGCGCTGATCTTACTGCTGGCCGTTGCTTTTACAGGGTGCGGGAATCAATCCGCCAATGAAGCGACCGGGCCGAGCGCGACCTACGAAGGAACTTTGGAAGTTACGGGGACCCATGTCGCGGATGCGGAGACATATACCGTTCTCTATCGATATGAAATATCCAACACCAATGATATCGGGGGGACCGTTGATAACATCAAGCACGAACTCACCATCCAAGACGGTCTTTTAAACGAAGAGACGTATATTCCGGAACCCGCGATCTATATCCCGGGGAACGGCAGCCACTCCTGGGAAGTCACCGAAGAACTGGAATTCACCGGGCTTCTGCCCGAGGCGGCGATCGTGACCATCAAAGTCATCGACGACAACAACAACGATCATTTCCTCGCCACGGATTACACCGCCATCGATTGGATATAATCCGGAGGCCGGAGATGCCGATCATGCGTCTTTCCTAGGTAAAGACAAGACACGAAGACGATCATATTTTTGTCGGCCGTTCCTCGCGTAAGCCGGATGAAACGGAGCCTGCTTCCGGGCCGTCAGCGGGCGAGAACGAATTCCACGGCTTCTTTCACCGTCCCCTCAAACGCGACGAACTCGATCTCATTCGCATCCAGGGCGCCAACCATCTTGGATCCGACCATCCCCGCCACGAAAACCGTAGTCCCCTTCTCCGCGATCATGTAAGCACAGCTGGTGCCCGCGCTGCCCATCTGTTCGTAATAGGGATTTTCGATGGTTTCCAGCCATTTTCCATTTTCATCGAAAAACTGCAGGTATCCGCCCCGGGCACCTTTAGCCGCCACCATGGCATCGATCGTGTCTCCGTCAGAGGCAACCGTAATCTTAAGCGGCGGTTCATCCATCGTCCCGGAAGCGGAGGGGACAACGAATGCAAAAAGAAGAAGAAATCCACACAGGAAAATGATTTTATTCATGATAACTCCTTATCGGAAATGACATGGGTTTATGGTTTTAAGGATGACCAAAAGCACAGGCCCTGTCAAGGAGGGTGGATACGAACCAATTATCTTTTGGAAGATATTTTTTCATGTAAATCTTATTATCAAAGAGATCCGGAGAGCAAATGAAACCGATCATTCACTCATGTTTCAGGGCCTGCACCGGGTCGGTCAAACCCGCCTTGACGGCTTGATACATGACCGTCAGCAGTGCGATCACCAGGGCCGTCCCCGCCGAAAGCAGGAAAAGCTCCGGTCTTATCGGCGCCCGGTAGGCAAAGTTCTGCAACCACCAACGCATGGCCAGATAGGAAATCGGCCAGGCGATCAGATTGGCCGCCAATACGAGAACAAAAAATTCCTTGGTCAGCAGCAGACCGATCCGCCCCATACCGGCTCCCAAGACTTTTCGTATTCCCAGCTCTCTCCTCCGCTGCTCCGCGGCATGGGAGACCAGGCCGAACAGTCCCAGACAGGCGATAAGAACCGCTAGAACGCTGAAAACCTTCAACACATTCCCCATCCGTTGTTCGGACCGGTACTGAGCATCAAAATCCTGGCTGATAAACCGGTACTCGAATGGATGCTGCGGCATGACCTGATACCAGGTTTGTTCGATTTGGTGCAGAGCCTGCGGGACATTCGTTCCATTGATCCGAATCAGCACATAACGGAGGCTCCTCGGCCGGATGAAAAGCACCAGGGGATCGATCCGCTTGCGCAGCGGCAGGAAGTGGAAGTCCTTGACCACACCGATGATCGTACCTGGTGTATCCGAAATACTGAACGGCTTTCCCACGGCCGCATCCATGCCCATCACCTTGACCGCGGTTTCGTTGACGATGAATCCCGCATCCGCATCCGAAGTAATCTCGCGCGAGAACGAGCGGCCCGCCGCCAGTTCGATCCCTGAAGCCGCGAGGTAATCGTAATCGACGGCTGAAAACGAAAAAGAAATTTCCATATCATCGGGTTTGCCTTCCCATCGGGCGCCGTTGAAATTGGAATAGATGCCCGAAGGCCGCTCGCCGGATGCACTCACGGCCAGTATGTCCGCACTCCTAAGCAGAGCGTTCTTGAATCCCTCATATTTCTTTTCCAGCCCGGATCTCATCTGGATATAAAGCAGGTGCTCTTTTTCAAAACCGAGATCTTTTCCTTTTATAAAATCCAGTTGTTGAGAAACGATCCCGGTGCCGATGATAAGCCCAATGGAGAGGGAAAACTGAATCACCACCAGCACACGCCGGAACCCGCTGCCCCGACCTGCTCCGCTTGAGCCACCCCTGAGGATCCTGATAGGCGGAAAGGCGGAAAGAAAGAGGGCGGGGTAGCTGCCGGCCAGGATCCCGGTGATCAAAGCAACGCCGAGGATCAGAAACGGTACGGCTCCGTCCACCAACACTCCCAAAGCGATTTCTTTTCCCGAAAGTTGATTGAACGCCGGCAGCAGCAGCCACACCAGCCCCAGGGCCAGAAGCAGGGCCAGAAACGTGAAGAAGCAGGATTCGCAGAAGAACTGCCGAACCACCTGGGTCTTCAAAGCGCCGACGACTTTGCGCAGCCCCACTTCCCTGGCTCGTTTTGCCGAACGGGCCGTGGCCAAATTCATGAAATTGATGCAGGCAATCAGCAGGATGAAAGCTGCTATCATCGAAAAAATGTTGATGTACTGATTTTGGCGCCCGGACGTGCCGAATCCGAAATGGGAACGCAGGTGGATATCCGTCACGGGGCGGATAGAATACGTCTGATCTTTGGCGTCAACATTTTTCGCCACCACGGCCAGGATCTTTTTTCCCATATCATTCGGTAACGCCTGAGCAGCCAGCTTGACATAAGTAACCACTGAATTGTTGTTCCAGCGGTCAAGCGGTATGCCGACCACCCTAAGAAATTCGTAGGGAACCGCCAGGTTGAACCGCACGCTGGAATTCCGGGGAAGGTTTCGAACCACTCCCGTAACCTTGAAATCATACTGCTCGTTTACGGTCAGGACCCGCCCGATAGGATCATAATTTCCAAAATACTTGTGAGCAAGATCTTCCGTTATGACTATCGAAAAGTTATCATCGAGAGCCGTACCGGCCTCGCCATGGATAAAAGGGAACGAGAACATGGTGAAAAAAGCAGGGTCGACACATACGAATCCATCTTCATAAAACGATTTCTCCTTATTTTTGACCAGGACCTCGTCAGGTATGGTGAACCGGGTCATCGCTTCAATCCCGGGGAGCTCGGCAACGATACCCGGACCGAGCGGGTGACTGGTGACGTTGACGTGAAACATCCGGCCCGAGTAGTTTTGATCGAATTCAACCCGGTAAAGCACATCGGCGTTTTCATGAAACCGGTCGTAGCTTAATTCATCCTTTACCCACAGGATGATGAGGAGACAGCAGGCGATTCCCACCGCCAGGCCGGCGATATTGATAAAGGAATAGCCCTTGTTCCTGGTGATGTTGCGGACAGCGATTTTCAAATAATTTTTCAGCATGTAAACACTCCAGTAAACGCAGATATTTAACAGGGAAGGCATCGATTTCAGAGTCTGTCTCCAATACCATAAATCGGCCTTCCAAACTCCTGTTTCATCACAGAGGAAGCGATACTCTTCTTCCAGATCCCCCCGCAGAGGAGAATCCGTAAAAGCATTCAAGATCGGCGCCATCAGCCGGCCCGCCATCCTCGGCGGCTGAGGATCTCTTGAAAGTTCCGCTGTTTTTCGTTTCAAGCGGATCCGTTTTCTCATGTTCTTAAGAAAATCCCCCGGCTGTCTCTTTGATTCTCCCCCACAGCCGATCACGGATCCTTTTATGCGAAAGCAGCGCTTCCCGCCCCTTCGGCGTCAGGGAAAATATCCGCTTGCTGCGTCCGCCGCGGTCTTGAGTAGGCCCGGAGAGAAAAGATTCGATCAGCTTCCTATGCTCCAAACGATAAAGCGGATCGTATACGGCGCCGATCGACCATTCCTTTCCGGTCGCTTTGGAAAGCGCTCTGCGGATGGGAACACCGTAGGCCTTTTCCCCGAGTTCGAGGATGACCAGCATCAGCAGTTCATCAAGGCTGGACAGAAGTTTCACGGTTTCCCTCTCCGACAGGCTTGAAACGGCATTATGTTCTCCCTCGATTTGTCTTGGATGTGTGAACATATAATAAGACGCCCCTTGTGAAAAAAAGGTTGGCGGATAATTTTCGACCTGGGGATATGTCGGGTGCAAAGCCTCCGCCGGCCGCGCGGGCGCGGCGGGAAGAATATCAGCGGGATCGTTGCGGAAAATGCACTTTCAACCAGTCGATGATCTGGACCGGTCCCTTGAGCCTTCGGCTCCAGTCCGGGGGCGCATTTCGGAAGAAGACATCATAGCGCAAGGATACGGCGTCCGAGATATCGTCGAATTTGCGCGGCGCGCCGAACATCTCATCGAAGAACAGCGGATAGTTGTAACTCGGAGGAAGCTCCTTCATCTCTTTACGCCGCAGCAGATTCAGGATGGCTCCGGTCAAGGCGGCCTGGTGGATAAAGATCCGCTTCCGCCTGTCTTCGCGGCACATCGCGGCCAGGATCTCGTCTTCATAGAGCTTAGGAAAGCCCTCCGCCCATTTTCGCAGGATGCCGCGCTCGGGTCTCACCACCAGCAGGCCCGCATTGAAGTAGGGCCGGATGGTGATCCCGTCGGCGGCCGTAACCATCGGGAACACCGAAGTGTCGGAGACCTCGAGGTTCGCATATACCCGGCGCCAGAATGCATCGACCGGCTCGTCATAAAGGGATCCGATATTCGGGTGCATCACCGGGCGGTAGCCAAGCGAAATACCCGGATCCGGAATCAGCTCCTGCGGTTCCTTGAGAAACACCGTGTCTTCATCCACCCATATCAGGATTTCCGTTCGATCGACGGCCTGCTTTTCAGCGGCGGCGGCGGCGAATACTTTCCGTGAAAAAAAATATTCCAGCGCCGGTTCCGGAGCCCGACTGCGGCGGACATCGACTTTGTATGCGACAAACTTGCGCTCGGTGTCCTGATCCAATTCCAAGCCGTACGGCACGTAGATCCAGATCGGCGATTCACGGAACCGCCCGGTGAATTTCCGGATGCTTTCCACCAGAACGACTAGGTGGGATGCCTGTTCCGCATCCTCCGCGAACACGGCGAACACGACCTCGTGAGGAGATATCCCTTTCTCACGCCCGCCGGCTGGGCGGCCGTGATCCTCCGCATACCCCGCACACACCGATATCAAGACCAGGATCACCAAAATGAAAACGGATTTCCGCATCGATCCACCTCCCAAAATATCAGGCTTCTTTATAAAACACATCGCCATCCCTTAAGACTCTAAAACCTTTGGACGGCGACCTTCCTCTGCATTGAAAAACCGTCGCCGCAATACGATTCAAACGATAATCCGCAAACCGAGGCCAACGGTCTCTAAATGCTTTTACGGATATTTCGGCTCGATGGTTTTGCACCCGTTCCGGCCGCATGCCCCCCTCGAGAGGATCGACAACTCATTCATAGCGCAGTGAGACCGAAGGATCGGTCAGCGCGGCTTTGATCGACTGATAACTGACCGTGAGCAGGGCGATGATAAGGGCAAAAAAAGCGGATAAGAGAAAGGGCGTCAAACCGATGTCCATCCGGTAGGCAAAGTTCCGCAGCCATTTGTTCATCGCAAAATATCCCAGCGGCCAGGCAACGATGTTTGCCAGCAATACCCACTTGGTGAATTCCCGGCTCAGCAGGATAAAGATGTTTCCCGAGGAAGCCCCCAGAGCCTTGCGGATACCGATCTCCTTGGTCCTTTCCTGCGCCGTGTAAGCGGCCAAGCCGAAAAGTCCCAAGCAGGCCACGAAAATGGAGAGCGCGGAAAAAACCAGAAAGATGCTCTGCATCCTGCCCTCACTTTCATAAAGGCGAAGGATCCTTTCATCCAGGAAACTGTATTCAAATTGATTCCCGGGATAAATTTCCATCCATGTGTTGCGGATAAAGTCGATCGTTTCCCCCAAATCGCCTGTTGCAATCCTGACCGAAATATAATAGGTGTTTTCCGGCTCGAGCATCAGCAGGAACGGCTCGATGACCCGGTGCAGCGATTTGAAATGAAAATCTTCCACAACGCCGACGATGGTCCCTTCCTCGAATTCATCAGTCCCCTGGTAACGATACAGCTGCTTGCCCACCGCTTCCTCAGGATCGTATCCGATCTCCCGGGCAGCGGCTTCATTGATGACGTAGGTATTCTCCTGATCCGCCCCGAATTCCCGTGAAAAGCCGCGTCCCTGAGACACTTCGATGTTCATGGTATCGATAAAATCGTAGTCAATAAACATGTAAGCCAGATCGAAAACGTCATCGGAATCGTCCCGCTTGAAAACGGTGTCGTTAAAGGTTCGATCCCCGGGAAGACTGGACGATCCGGCAACGGATTTGATACGGGGATCGGCCGATAGGGCATTGCGAAACGGTTCGATATTCCCGCGCACTTGACTGTCCTCTACGGGGATGACGATTATGTTATCCTTGTCGAATCCGAGAGGGCGCGTCTGGATATAATTCATCTGACGCATAATGACCAGGGTGCCGATGATCAGAATGATGGAGATCACGAACTGTCCCACCGTCATCACCGTTCGGAAAGCGGCTTTCCCTGCGCCCTTGAGAGCACCGCCCTTCAATACCTGGGCGGGCTCGAAGGACGTCAAAAAGAAGGCGGGATAAAGTCCCGCCAGCAGGCCCGTCGCCAGCGTTATTCCGAGCAGAACCAGCCAATTCCCGGAAAGAAACAACTGGTTGAAGAAAAGGGCTTTCCCGGAGATAAACCCAAACAGCGGCAGGCACAGCCGGATCATTCCTAAAGCCAGCAGCAGAGCGATGAAGGCCAGGAGCACGGACTCGCCCAAAAACTGGCTCCAGAGCTGGCGCTTCTGGGCTCCGATGGTTTTGCGCATCCCGACTTCCCGTGCCCTCCGGTTGGCCCTTGCGGTGGAAAGATTCATGAAATTGACACAAGCGATGATCAGGATGAGAAGTGCGACCCCTGAAAAGATGACCACCGAGGTCAGGCTGCCCTGGGGTTCGATCTCGAACTGTTCGGCAGGATGAAGATGGATGCTCAGGAGGGGCTTCAATTTCAATTGAAACACATCATTGATATCCGCATCCGGTCCCAAGAGCTGGATAAAATCCGCCGCCATATACTTTGTGAGAAAAGAGGAGAATTTCGGCTCCAGCATCTGCGGCGAAACGCCGTCTCCAACCAGCAGAAATGTGTGAAGAAAATTGTTGAACCAGGGAGTCATCCGTTCATCCGAATAGGTGGCAATCGAAGCCAGCATATCGAATTGAACGAAGGAAGCCTGTGGAACCTCTTCCAGGATTCCGGTGATCTGAAATTCAACCGGCTGATCGTTCCAGTCGACGGTCAGTGATTTTCCGACGGCCTCTTCGGTTCCCAGGTACTTCAGGGCATTCTCCCGGGTTATGACGATCGACCTGGGCTGGACGAGAGCCGTTTTAGCATTTCCGCGCTCCAAGCGAAAATCAAACACATCAAAACAAGAGTCATCCGCAAACAACACCTCCTGCTTGCGATTGATATTTCGATGGTCTTTGATGACAAGTTCTTGCCGTTGAAACCTGACATAGTTTTCTATTTCCGGGTAGTCGCTTACCAGGGCGGGACCGTAAGGCCCTGAAGTGATCGGCACCTGGCTGTGGATCTCTCTGAAATCGACTTTTCTTTCGATGCGGTATATCCGGTCCGCATTGCCATGAAAACGATCATAGCTGACTTCATGCCGCACCCAGAGAAAAATCATCAGACAGGCCGTCATGCCGATGGCCAGCCCAAAGATGTTAATGGCTGAATATAATTTGTTCCGGAACAAGCTGCGCAGAGCGACTCTCAAATAATTTTTAAGCATTTCTTCTTTGCCTCATTTAAAATCATTCCACCTTAATTTTCGGGTTTCACTTACTTTTGGGCCTCGCCTCAGTTTTACCCTTATGATGGAGCGTTTGCGATCCCGTATACTCACAGTTAATAAGATATACGAAAAAGCACTCACCATCGTTCAAAATCAGCGCCGGAAGAAGTCCCTGGTTGAATCCAAAGAAGAGTTATGCAATACAAAAGCCAATTCCGGGATCAGATCCTCTGATTGATCCAAAAAGATCCGAGAAAGGGCCATAAATTTAGAAACTACGCTTCAACCGCAGAGGCTCTTATTCAAATCGAAGCGAATCCACCGGATCAGACGCAGCGGCGACGACGGCTTTGAAGCCGATCGTCAGGAGAGCGACCAGCAGCGCGATCATGCCCGCCGCCGGAAAAAGCCAGAGCTCCACTCGAACGCTGTAGGCAAAATTCGCGAGCCAGCGGTTCATCACGAGATAGGCCGCCGGCCAGGCGACCGCATTCGCCAAAATCACCAGTCCGGCGAAATCCCGTGTCAACAGGAATACGATTCCGCTCCCGGAAGCCCCCAGCACCTTGCGTATGCCGATCTCTTTGGTGCGGCGTTCGGCCATGAACGAAGCCAGGCCGAACAGCCCCATGCAGGCGATAATCACGGCAAATACCGAGAAAACCGTGAAAAGCTGTTCGAATTTTCGTTCCCGGTTATAGAGCGCGTCATAGCTTTCATCAAAAAAATGATATTCAAATACCGAGCCGGGCAGAACTTCGTTCCAGACCCTTCGGATCTCTCCGATGGCCCTTTCCATATTTCCCGGAGCCAAACGGATATTGACGATGGGATAGGCATCCCGTTCGTAAAACAGAACCAGCGGGCTGATCTCCTGGTGAAGGGAACGAAAATTAAAGTCCTTGACCACGCCCACCAAGGTGGCCTCATCGATCTTCTCTCCGATCGGAGATTCGATACCGAGTTTTCGAACCGCCGCCTGATTGAGAATAAAGGCCCGGCCTTTATCGCTCTCACGGTGAAAATCTCTGCCGGCCACGATCTCCAGTCCCATGGTTTCGACATATTCGGGATCCACGACAAAGACATCCATATCGACTTTATTCTCTTTCCAGGGGATCGACCATATCGACCACACCCCGGGTTTGGTGAAATCCGTAAGGCCAACGCCCGCCACCGAAGGCTCGGACGACAGCCGGGATTTCAGCAGTTCCGCCCTGCCCACCGAAGAATCATCGAGCTCCATCCACAGGATCTGATCCTTATTGAATCCGAGATCCCGATTCCGAATGAAATCGAGCTGCCGGCCGACCGTAAAGGTCCCGATGATCAATATGATGGAAATCGCGAACTGCGCGATGGTCAGAACTTTTCGGAACCTGTCTCCACCGGCCCGTTTCCTTTTGCCTCCTCTTAAAATATCGGAGGGCTGAAAAGCCGACAGATAGAATGCCGGGTAGAGACCGGCTGCACACCCGACAAACAGCACAAAAACCAGAAACCCGAGAACCGGCGCCGGGCTTAAGAAGGTTCTGAAATCGATGCTTTTTCCGATAAGCGTAAAGAATCGACCTCGCAGCAGGCCCACCATCACCCAGGCGATCAAGGAAGCGCCGGCGGTGAGAAATATCGACTCGAACAGAAAACGCTTGAGAAGCTGCGACCTTCGGGAGCCGAGGACTTTGCGGATCCCCACCTCCATACGCCGGGACAACGCCGCCGCCGTTGAAAGGTTGATAAAATTGAACAGCGCCACGCACAGGACGAAAAAGGCCACCAGAGAGAAAATCGTGATATTCTGAAAATTCCCGTGATACAGGCTTCCGCCGCGGTCCCGGTCGAAATAGAGCGACGTAAGGGGCCGCAGACTGAATCGAACCTGATCCCGCCTCGATGGCGACCATTGTTCATATCCGGGATAGTTACCGTACATGAATTGACTCATTTTGGCTTCGGTCGCCGCATGCTCATGATTTTCAGGAAGCAGAAGATAGGTCTGGAACAAAGAGGAGCTCCAATTGCCGACAAGATGCGGTTTGAGCTGCATAAGCGTTTCCAAGGAGATCAGCGCGTCGAACTGGATCGTGTAATTTTGGGGGATATCATCGATCACCCCGGCTACCGTGAGATCGCAGGCGTCATAATGAACGACCTCGCCGACGGGATCGATTTCCCCGAACATGCTTTCAGCCGCAGAATGGGTCAAAACCATGGAATAAGGAGATTGCAGCGCCGCGGCCGGGTTTCCCCTGACCATGGGAAAGGAAAACACCTCAAAAACAGCAGGATCCACAAAATAGGAGCGCTGGATTTTAAAGTTTTTATCCTTATACCTGTAATTATCCGATCCGAAGTTATAACGGAAACGCACCGTACGAAGCACTTCGGGAAATCTTTCCCGCAGCAGTTCCGCCATCGGCTCGGGAGTGCCGTTGTGCCATCCCGATCCGATCTGATAGATCCGGTTCAGGTTGCCGTGGCCGCGATCGTGCCGCAGCTCATTCAGGACGAATGCCGCGATGAAGATAAACAGCGCCATCCCGATGGACAACCCGGCGATATTGATGAAGTAATGGATCTTGTTTCTCAAGATATTGCGAAAGATCATCTTCAAGTAATTCGTGAACATGCTCAGCCTCCAATCAAAAGCATCCTTCAGAAAGACAGGCAGGGACTTCAACACCTGCAGCCAAATCCAACGCCCGGCATACAAACGGTTCCGCTCCTGCGTCAGCTGAAGATATATCTCTTCGAAATCCCCTATCGCGCGGTCCCGGATCTCACCGGAGATGGAATGCTTCAAGATCCATTCCGCGGATCCGGGCAGCCGGTTCACTCGCTCGATGCGGCTCATCATCCTTGCTTGAAATCCGGGATCGTTAAACGCCCCCAGATATTTTCATTGATATTTTTCAGCTTCAGCAGGGCCCGCCTGCCCTCCGGAGTCACATGATAATAAATTTTGCTCCGACCGCCTCTTTCTCTCACCGGATCGCCTTTACGCGTCACTACCAGGCCTTTGTTTTCCAGGCGGTGAAGCGGCGCGTAGACGGCTCCGATGGACCACTCGAAACCGGTAGCCTCGGTAAGATAGGACCTGATGGCGATGCCGTAAGCTTCCTGCTTCAAATTCAGAACCGCCATCAGGATGATCTCTTCCGATCGGGAGAGAAGTTTCATAATGTCCCCCTTATATGTATTCACAAATAGAATATATCTTGAGCATCCACCTTGTCAAGTTTATTTTATTAATGAAGACATATCGGAGACCAACGCAGCTTTCAGGAAACGAGACTCCGGGCATAGCGCAGCTTGCCGCTGGGGTCCGGTTCGATATGGGCGACGGGGATCACCTCGAACTCGATGCCGGGACCCAGGAGGCGGCACACGTTCCGGGTCAGGTCCCGAACGGCCGTCGGCGGCGGATCGCCGAAAGGCTCGACCCAGAGCACGATTCGGTCCCTGCGCTCCTGCACCAGCTGATGCGTTCGGATCCAGCCGCTGGAATCCAGAATGACACGCGCGATATCATAGGGATGGAGCAAACGACCGTCAGGCATGGTGAAATAATCCAGGCTCCGACCCTCGATCTCCCGGATGGTCGCATACGGCAGACCGCAGCCGCATTTTGCTTCCCCCTGGGTCACAACGTCACCCAATCGGTAGCGGATGAAAGGCATGGCATAAGAGACAAGGTTCGTCGCCACAAGCTCCCCCCGCTCACCGGGTTCCGCTGGGCGCCCGTCTTTAAGGACCTCAACGATCAAGTGAGTATTGCAGAGATGAAATGCTCCGCTCTCCCGGCACTCCCACCCGATCAGCCTGAACTCCTCACTCGCATAGGTATTATAAACCGGGGCGCCGAAAGCGGAGGCGATCCTGCGGCGCACGGGCTCCGTCAGCATTTCCCCCCCCACAAAGATCGTACCGACTCCCATGTCCCGCCGGTCCTCCTCGGTAACCAGCTCCGCCACGCGAAGCAGAACCCCCGAGTAGGCGCCCAGTGCATCGGGACGATACCCACGAAGCATTTTCAATATCTTGTCCGGAGTCATCCCCATATCGATGGCCAGCGTAGGGAAAAAGCCGAGAGTCCGGCGTATTTGCTCCTGCAGCCGGCTCATCCTCTCCAGTTCCGAACGGGAGTAAATGACCACCGCAACTTTGCTCCGCCGTGTCCGGCCGAAGTAGTGCAGAGGCCGATACCAGGTCATACCGAGAAGACGGTATTCCAACGGCGTGAAGCGCACGGTGAACGGCGCCCCGGAAGTGCCGCTGGTTTTGACTTCCAACAGGCGGTTCGGATCGATGTCGCGCGCCAACGTCATTTTGCTCGGGATACACCGCAGATCGTCCTTTTCGCTCACGGGGATCCGCTCAAGATCCGCCCCGGTTTGTATGTCCCGGGGATCGATCCCGTTTCGATCGAAGAGATCCCGGTAGTAAGGAACCTTGTGATAGGCATGTGTGATCAGGCGGCGCAGCGCGGCATCTCGGGCGGAAAATATTTTTTCCCGCGGTTGGATCAGCGGCGGCATAACCGCCCGATAGGCTGCCGACATCCGGGCACCGCGTTTTGAATAATAGAATACGTTCTTCATTGATATTCAAATTTATTATCCAATCCGGCGGGATTTAGTCAACCGAAGAAAATCGAAAAGGGGTTTTCCATGAAAAGAACCATGTCGATTCCGGATATTCCGAAATCAATAGAATTCGATCCCGCCGACGATCAGCGGCCGCACGCGCCCGGAATCGAAAGGCAAACCGCAGTCTATGAGGGAAACGACGCCGCCCCCGAAAACCAAGGAAACGGTCTCCCCGATGGGGAGCTCCAGCAGCAGCCTCGCCTCCAGCATGTGCTGGTCGGGATCGATTTTCCGGAATCTGAAAACGGACTCATTATCCCGGAAACGATAACCCGCATCCACATTGAGGTTCAAACGACCGGCCGGAACCCAGATGCCGTAGTGACAGCCGTAAGTCAGAGAGCCGGCGATACCGTCGTCCAAGTTGAAAGCGCCCAGGGAAACGATCGAATACACGCGGCCTACCGTAAACCGGACACCGGCGGCGGCCGCCGTCGTATTTCCGGCCCAGAGCATGTAACTGACATGTCCGTTTGCAGCCAGGTTGACGAGACCTATCGGGACCCCCGTGTTTTCATCCTGCGTGTAATTCACCAGTCCCAGCTGCACTCCCCGGCAGAATCCGGTCACATTGGCCAGTCCGACCTGCAGCCCGATGGATTCCGCGGCGACATTGAAGGGGGCGGCCTGAAATCCGTTGAGAATTCCTCCGGTGACATTGAACAATCCGGCGGCCTGAAGGCCTTTGAAATCCTCTCCCGTAACGTTGAACAATCCCGTAGCCTGGAGACCCCGGCCGCTTTCACCGGCGATATTGAACAGACCGCTGCTTTGAACTCCCCTGAACTCTTCCCCCACGATATTGGCCAATCCAGCGGACTGAAAAAGCATCCCCTGCTCTCCGGCGATATTAATCAGGCCGGACGCCTGCAAACCGACGGCTCTTTCTCCGGCGACATTCATAAGCCCCGAAACCTGGGCTCCCTTGAAATCTTCGCCGCAGATGTTCATGAGCCCGGAGATCTGCGCTCCTACCCCGGATTCCCCCACCAATCCCAGAAGCCCGCAGACCTGAAGTCCTATAAGTTCCCGGCCGACGGCGGAGCCGACCAGGCTCAAGTCGAGCCCCTCGACCCGGCCCACCCTTCCGTAAATCAGCGACAAATTGAAATTTGCGCTGTCGTAGGGACTCCGGTTGATGCTGATCGGGTAATAAAGTGAGAGATTGACGAAATAATGGCGCCCCTCGTCCGGCACATCCTGGCCCTGAGCCCAACCCTGAATTCCCATGACCGCAAACAAGACGACGCATAACATCGCTCTCGATATTTTCAACATGACAGACCTCATCTCTCGCATAGATATCATCATTATATACATACGGATTTCTGAGATGAAGGGTTCCCGGTTTTCAGCCCCATCTGCTTCTTTTTTCCTTTATTTCCGGACTGAAGGATGAAACAACAGGGTCTTATTTCAACCGGATTCTTTTTTACAAACGGATCTCGTATGCAAATGAGAATATGAATTTCAAGGCGGTTGTCAACTTAATCCATCCTAAAGCCATCTATATATACGAAAATGGATGTCGAATCCCATGAATTAACTTTTTGAAAGATAAGCGGCTTTCAGAAGATTTCCGCGAAAACGGAACCTGAGAAGCAGGAGGCTTTTTATGCTGATACATCAATTGAAAATTACCTGGCGGCAGCTCAAAAGGCATAAAATTTTTTCCTTCATCAATATCGTGGGTCTCGCGGTGGGAATCGCCGCGGCGCTGTTGATCCTGTTATGGGTGCGAGACGAATTGAGCTTCGACCGGTTTCATGAAAACCGGGATCACATCTACCGCGTCGTCAGCGATTGGGATGAATACCATTGGGATGGATTCGAGGGGAGTCCCGGCCCACTCGCTCCCGCGCTCCAAGAAGAGCTTCCCGGGATAAAAGCGGCAGCACGCATCGTGGAACAGCACCGAAAACTATTCTCAACCGGGGGAAAAGCTTTCTATGAAGACGGCGGGATCCTGGCCGATCCGGAATTCTTTCAAATCTTTTCATTTTCCTTCGTCCGCGGGAATCCGGAAACCGCTCTTTCCGGTCCCTACGATATCGTCGTGACGCAGAGCATGGCCTCCCGATATTTCGGGGAAGCGGATCCGCTGGGAAAAACTCTGGAGGTGGACGGAAAAACATCAACCATAACCGGAGTGATCGATGATATCCCTCCCAACTCGCATTTGAAATTCGACTACATCAACTCTTACGCCTTCATCCGGGAGCATTCCGCCTTCGGCCGGACGTGGAGCGCCTTCAACTTTATGACCTACCTCCTGCTCCAACCCGAAACCGATATCGAATCCATAGGACCGGCGGCCACCGCGATCGCCCTGAAAAACAACTCCTCCCAAGTCAAGGAAGGAGTCACGTTTCGCCTGCAGCCGTTGAAGAAAATCCACCTGGATGCCCGCCCTTACCGGCGACCGCTCTATAATCTGGGAGATTCGCGCAGCGTTCACATGTTCTCGCTGATCGCATTTTTCATCCTGCTGAGTGCCTGCATCAATTTTATAAATCTCTCCACCGCCAGGTCGACGCTTCGCTCCCGGGAAGTCGGCCTGCGCAAAACGGTGGGCGCGAAACGCCGCCAACTGATCCTGCAGTTCTTCGGAGAATCCCTGCTGTTCACGGCAACAGCCACCGGACTGGCCCTTTTTATGCTGTTTCTGCTGCTTCCGGCTTTCAACCGCTTCTCAGGAAAGAATCTCCATCTTGAGCTTCCGGATACGGGGCTTATCCTGGGACTCCCGGTCCTTATCCTGGTCACGGGAATGATCGCCGGGATCTACCCTGCGGTCTATCTTTCCGCCTTCAAACCGGCGGCCTCACTCAAGTCCAAATCCGAGCCGGCGGGACCGGGGACCGTTTCTCGACGATGCCTCGTTATCATCCAATTCGCAATTTCTATCATGCTGATCACCGGCACGGCCCTCGTCTCCAGGCAGCTGCACTTCATCCGGAACAAGAGTCTGGGATTCCGCACCGAGAACATCATCACACTTCCCGTAAAACAGGAAATAGCCGAACGCTTCGCCGCCTTTAAAACCGAACTCCTCCGCGGCGCCGAGATCCGGTCCGTCGCCGCAACCTCCTACCTGTTCACCGATATCGTGAACCGGACGACCTCCTACGACTGGGACGGCAAAGATCCCGATGTATCGATCGATATGATCATCAACGGCATCGACGCCGAATACACCGACACCATGGACCTCGAGTTAGCCGCGGGACGCACCTTTTCCCATCAATATCCCACCGATAAAACACAAGCTTACATCCTCAATGAGGAGGCCGTCAAACGCATGGGAATGGAATCCCCGCTCGGAAAATCTTTTTCATGGAGAGATCGCAAGGGAACGATCATCGGAATCCTGAAAGATTCGCATTTCCAATCCCTTCACGAAAAGATCCATCCCCACGTTTTCGTGATGTTGGACGATCTTCGGGATCATACCGACTATGGGGCTGTGCTCGTCCGCATCGAAGGCGACACCACCCGCGCCATGACGCACATTCGCCGCGTCTGGCGTGAGGTGCTTCCCGGAACCCCCTTCGAATATCGCTTTCTCGACCGGGAGTACGAACGCTTGTACCGGTCAGAAACCAGGGCCGGAGCCATCCTGAACTATTTCACCGCCCTGGCCGTTTTCATCGCTTGTCTGGGTCTGTTCGGACTGGCGGCATTCACCTCGGAACGCCGCACCAAGGAGATCGGCATCCGCAAGATTTTGGGGGCACGCCCCATAGAAATCACCTGCCTGCTTTCCAAGGATTTCAGCAAATGGATCCTGCTGGCCAACCTCATCGCCTGGCCGGCGGCTTATCTGGCCGTACACAAATGGCTTCAGAATTTCGCATATCAGACGAACCTGAGCGTTGGGGTTTTCCTGCTGTCCGGCCTGGCCGCCTTGATCATCGCCCTTCTGGCCACCGGATTCTATACACTGAAAGCGGCGAACGCGGATCCGATGCGATCCCTCCGGCATGAATGAGCAAGGACTCTTTGCTCTTCTGAGAAAACACCGCATAAAGACTTCCATCGCCCCATTTCCACCGCTTTCGGGATGGAGCTCTCCCATCGAGTGTATTTCACGGAAAAAGACATGTATAATATCAACCGGCGGCACATAGGAACCGCGCACGACCATGAAAGAACCCGCGATCCCGACACAATCGCTTCTGGATCTGCTGTGCGATCTCATTCGAATCGAATCCGTCAATCCTTCTCTTTCGGATTCCGGAAGCGGAGAATTGAAGATCGCCCGCTTCATCTCCGAGCGCCTGGCTGATGGAGGCCTGGAAGTCAACCTGCACAATATGGGGAACCAGCGTGCCAATGTCGTCGGGCGCTTGAGGGGAAGCGGAGAAGGACCGGTCCTGCTGCTCAACGGACACATGGATACCGTCGGATCGACAGGTATGACCATCAAACCGTTTCAACCCGAATACCGGGAGGGACGGGTGTACGGCCGCGGAGCCTTGGATATGAAAGGCGGACTCGCCGCGATGATCGCCGCCGTGCTGGCTGTCGCCGAATCCGGTCCACCCCTCAAAGGAGACGTGCTTGTCGCCTGCGTCGCCGATGAAGAATACATCAGCCGCGGGACGGAAGCGCTGGTCGACAATTACAGCGCCGACGCCGCCGTGGTGTGCGAGCCCACCGGCCTCCATATCGTCATCGCCCATAAAGGTTATGCCTGGGCCAGGATCGATGTTTTCGGCCGGCGGGCGCACGGCAGCCGCCCCGATCTGGGGATAGACGCCATCGCGAAAGCGGGCCGTATCCTGACCGAGTTGGAACACCTGGAAACGGCGCTGGGATCCAGAGAGCCGCACCCTCTGCTGGGCGTCCCCTCGGCTCATGCCTCCCTGATAAAAGGAGGTGTCGAGATCAGCAGCTACCCCGACCGGTGCCGCATAGCCGTGGAACGACGGCTGCTGCCGGATGAGAACGCACAATCCTTTTCGCTTGAGCTTGAGGCAATCCTCGACCGTAGCCAGGCTTCCGATCCCGATTTCAAAGCCCGCCACGAGGTGTTTTTCAGCCGCCCGGCGCTTGAAGTCAGCCCTGAACAGCCCGTCATTCGTATCCTGCGGGATGCCTGCCGTCAGGTCCTCGGGAAAGAGCCGGACACCGCCGGCTCCTCCGGTTGGCTGGATTCCGCGCTGCTGGCGGCCGCGGGGATACCGACGGTCATCTTCGGTCCCGGTGGAAAAGGAATGCATTCCGCCGAGGAATACGTGGATTTCGATTCCGTCGTCGTCACGGCCCGGATTCTGGTCCGCGCCATCCTGGATTTCTGCGGGTAACAGATAAGAAACAACCTCCGCTTTTAAAAATACCGGCCATAAGAGGTAAAACCGAAAGCATATCAAACTTCAGTAATCTCTATGAATTCTCCGGACTGATATGATAGACTGTTTTTTTTCGATTTTTAGACAAGATCCGGAAGTCATCATTTGACGAACCGTTTAGGAGTTTAATCTCATGGAGAACAGGAAAACCGCGGTGGTCGCGATCGGTGGAAACTTCCTCTCAGACGGGCGAAGCCCGATAGACCGGCAGATGGACAAGGCTTACAATGCAGCGGAATTGATTGAAATACTTGTCAAAAAAGATTTCAACGTCGTGGTCGTTCACGGAAACGGCCCCCAGGTCGGCATGTCCTATCTCCGACAGTTGACCGGTCTCAGGGAAAACATACCCCCTCTCGATCTGGCGATGTGCGATGCTCTGACGCAGGCGGAAATCGGCACCATGCTGGAGCTGGCGATCATCAACACCCTGAACCGGGACATTCCCGATTTTGAAGTTTTAACCCTCGTGAGCCAAGTGGAGGTCAGGGCCGATGACCCGGCATTCACCGATCCCAGCAAACCGATCGGCCCGTTTTATTCGGCGCAAGAAAAAGAATCCATCGAGTCGGAGTTCCCTTCCTGGCACCTGGTCGAAGACTCCGGCCGAGGTTACCGCCGGGTCGTCCCTTCCCCGGTTCCGGTTAAAGTGTTCTCGGCCTCGAGCATACGCGACGCCTTTAAAACCGCTCACATCATCATCGCCGGCGGCGGCGGCGGGATCCCGGTAATCAGAAAACCGGACGACACCTTCAACATGGTGGAAGCCGTCATCGATAAAGACCGGACCGCCTGCCTCATCGCTCTCGAGATCAAGGCTACGCATTTTTTCCTGCTGACGGGCGTTCCCCATGTCTGCGTCAACTTCGGCACGCCGGAACAGGAAAGCCTTTACCGGATCACCACGGACCAGGCGCACCGCTATCTGCGGGAAGGCCAGTTCCCCGCAGGATCGATGGGACCAAAGATAGAAGCTTCGATAGAATTCTCCGAAAAAACCGGCGGCTCCGCCATCATCACCAATGCGGACAACATCTCTTCCGCCATCGAAGGGGATGAAGGCACCCATATCGTCCCTGCATCGTCGGATCTCCCGGACACTTTGAATTCGCCGCCGTCATCGACGGCGGTTTGATCGGGACGAAAAGGATCCGGATCAGATCAAAGATTCCAGAAACTTTCCGGTGGCCGTATCCGCCGCGGCGGCCAACGCTTCCGGCCTGCCCTGCGCCGTGACCCGGCCGCCTCCCTCTCCGCCCTCCGGACCAAGATCGATAATCCAATCGGCGTTGCGCAGCACATCGGGATGGTGCTCAATGACCATCAACGTGTGGCCCCGGTCGATAAGATCATGAAAAAGCGAAAGCAGTCTCCGCACATCCTCGAGATGGAGGCCGGTGGTTGGCTCATCGAAGAGATAAAGCGCCGTCCCCCTCCGCGTGCCGGTCAATTCTACGGCCAGCTTCATGCGCTGGGATTCACCCCCCGATAGCGATCCCGAAGCCTGTCCCAGTTTAAGATATCCCAATCCAACCGCTTCCACGGCCTTCAACGGCGCGACGATCCGGGGACGGCCCCGGAAAAATCCCAAGGCTTCGCTCACGCTTAAATCCAATACATCCGCGATGGATCGTCCTTTAAGCATGACCGTAAGCGTATCGGCCGCGTAACGACGTCCATGGCATTCTTCGCACGGCCGGCGCACGTCGGATAAGAAATCAAGCTCCACATGGCGAATACCGGTACCCCCGCACGTTTCGCAGCGCCCACCCTTCACGGACAGGGCGAAACGGGCCTTGCTCCATCCCCGTTCGCGAGCCGTCGGGGTGTCCGCAAACAGCGCCCGAATCGGATCGAAAATCCCCGACCGCCCGGCCACCGTCCCGACGGGGCTGGTGCTCACGGGAGCCTGGTCGGCCCGGAACACACGCTCAAACCGATCCAAACCCATGATATTCCGGCAACCCCTGGGTCGGCCCGCTTCAGCCGAAGCCGCGACCACATTCATCATGAGCGTGGACTTTCCACTCCCCGAAACTCCGGTGACGGCGATCAATCCGCGGCTGGGAATTTCGAGATCGAATCCGCTGAGATTGTTTTTCCACGCGCCGATAATGCGCAGTCCGGGTGAGAGCTTCCTGTATTCCGCCGGTTGCGGGACACGGTGTTCTCCGCGAAGATATTCGGCGGTAAGGCCGCCGCCGTTTTGAAAAACTTCGAGAGGCCCTGATCCCATGACCTCTCCCCCCTGAGGACCGGGACCCGGGCCCAGATCGATGATGTGGTCGGCGGCACGGATCACTTCGGGATCATGTTCGACCACGATCAGCGTATTCCCCCGGTCACGCAGTTCACGAAGCACCCGGAGCAGCCGCCGGATATCACGGGGGTGCAGCCCGATGGTGGGTTCATCCAGCAGATACGTCACGCCGTAGAGCTCGAGGCCGACCTGGGCCGCCAGCCGCACCCGGCGCAGTTCTCCTCCGGAGAGCGTAGCGGTCCGGCGATCGAGAGGAAGATACTCCAATCCCAGATCCCGAAGCGGCCGCAGCCGGCGCATGAGATCGGAACACAGTTCACCCATCGGTCCGACCAACCGTTTGTCCAAGTCGAGGATTTCCGGGTGCGCGGATATTCCATCGATAAATTCGGACAGCCGACCGGAACTCATTCCGAGTAGATCGGCGATATTTTTCCCGGCCACGCGCACATTCAGGAATTCCGGCCGCAGCCGACCTCCCTTGCAGGCGGGACAGGTTTTTTCCATGAGCAGGGATTCCATGGCGCGTCCCCTCCGGTCGGAGTGCTTGCGGGCATACTCTTCGTTGACCAGGGGAATCAATCCCCGCCAGACCGATTCGAAACGATGGGTTCCGCTGCGGTTCCCGCGCCGGTAGCGCCAGGTGGCGGCCCACCGCTGATCGCCGGCGCCGTAGAGCGCGATCTTGCGGGCATGATCGTCCAGATCTTTCCAGGGCTTGTCGAAATCGATCCCCGTTTCCCGGCCGACGGCTCGAAGGATATGGACATACTGGTGACCGGGATCCCCATAGAACCGCCCGGTCTTGTGTCCCGACATGGCCCCCTCTGCAAGCGATCTCTCGGGGTGGCTGATCAGGAGATCCGGATCGACGACTCGCAAAACACCCAGGCCGCGGCACCGCGGGCAGGCTCCCTTTTCATGATTGAAGGAAAAGAGACGCGCCGTCAGAGTCTGAGTTCCCTCAAATCCGCAGGCGGCGCAACGGCTTTCAGACATCGTTTCTCCGCAGTCGGGGCAGGTCCGGCCCCCGAAACGCGAATACAGCAGACGAAGGTCGTCCAGGATGCCGGTCAGCGTTCCCACGGTGGAGCGAGGATTTCGAGCCGGCGCCGAACGCCCGATGGATACGGCGGGAGTCAATCCGGCCGCCGTGTCGAACTCGGCTTTCCGGGTCCCTGAGAGAAAGGAACGCGCATAGGTCGAGAGTCCCGCCAGAAAGCGCTCCCGGCTTTCCGCGAACACCGTATCGGTGACCAGGGAAGATTTCCCGGATCCGGAAACGCCGGTGACCACGGTCATTCGATTGAGCGGAAAATCCACATCGATTCCCCGCAGATTGTGGGTGGAAACGCCCCGGAACCGGATGGGCCCGGCCGTGACCGGAGGGTTCACAACGGATCGAGAGACGGGAAGGGCCTCCCTCTCTCGACGCGCCCGCAGATAGGGGCTCGTGGGCGAATCGGCGATTCGTGCGACTTCTTCCGGAGTTCCGGAAGCCGCCACCCGCCCGATCTTCCCGCCGGCTGCGGGTTCCAAATCGATCACCCGGTCCGCCGCTCGAATGACATCCGGATTGTGCTCGATCATCACGACGGTGTGCCCCCGCTCCGTCAGCCGCCGCAGACATGCGGAGAGGAGTGCGACGTCGGCCGGATGCAGCCCGGTCGTCGGTTCATTGAGGATATAGAGACCGCGGCCGGAAGCCGGGCGGCTCAGTTCGGCTGCCAGCTTGACCCGCTGCGCCTCGCCGCCGGAGAGGGTCGTTGCCGGCCGTCCCAGTGAAAGATATCCCAGACCCAACTCGACCATTGCCGCCAGCGGGCGGCTGACGGCGGGACGATCCTGAAAGAACCTCAGCGCCTCCTCCACCGGCATGTCCAGGACATCGGCGATATTTTTCCCCCGGTAGAGGACGGACAGGGTTTCCGGATTGAAACGCCGCCCCCGGCAGGACGCGCACTCCACGTCGGCCGAGCCCAAAAAATGCATGCCGATCGTGCGAACCCCGTTTCCCCGGCAGGCTTCGCACCGACCGCCCTTGAGGTTGAAGGAAAAGCGGCTCTTCGTATACCCCAGCCTGCGCGCATCGGTCTGCGCGGCGAACAAGGAACGGATGGGATCGAAGAGTCCGGTATAGGTGGCGGGATTGCTGCGGGAGGTGCGTCCGATGGGAGAGGCGTCGATTTCTATCACGGAGCCGATGTCTTCCCATCCTTCGATTTTTGCTCTAAAACGTGATTCGGGCCGCCGTTGAGATTTCGCGTTGAGATCCCGCAGGCCGGGCGCCAGCACATCGTGAACCAGAGTGGATTTTCCCGCTCCGGCCGGGCCGGTGACCGCATTGACCGCACCCCGGAGAAAATCGACGCCGATGTCTTGGAGGCTGCGTGCATGAATATGATGCACGCGCAGCCATCCCCCGGATCCCCGGACGCCGGACGCCGGTTTCGGAATGGTTTTTTCTCCCGTCATATAGGCCCGCGTCACGCTGCGGGGAGCGGTTCCGGGCTTCCGCGGGTCAAGGAAGCGATCAAACGGGCCGTTGTAGAGCACTTCCCCTCCCGAATCCGAGGCCCCCGGACCGATATCCACGACCCAGTCGGCGGCCCGGATCACATCCTCGTCATGCTCCACGACCAGGACGGTATTCCCATTGTCCCTGAGCTCGAACAGCAGTTCCAAAAGAAGCCGGGTGTCCCTCGGGTGCACCCCCACCGTGGGCTCGTCCAGCACGTACAGCAGCCCCCGAAGCTCACCCACCACCTGATTGCACAACCGGATCAGCCGGGCTTCCCCTCCGGACAGGGTGGATGAAGCCCTTGATGGAACCAGGTGCTCCAGGCCCAACCGGATGAGACGTCCGGTCTTATCGACCAGAGCCCGCCTGACGGACTCGACGGCTTCCGGCATTTCACCGCCGGCGGACGAAGCGGAGAAGATTTCGTTTAGTTCGGCCAGACTCTTATCCGCAAGGTCGGAGATGGTCCTTCCCGCAAAGCGCACGTCCCCGGCTTCCGGCCGGAGGCGCGTCCCCCCGCATTCTCCGCAGGGCAGGCTGCGTACGAACCGCAGGATGTTGGGATTGCGCTTGCGATCTAGGATTCCCTGCATGACCGGGATGACCCCCAAGTAATAACCCTCCTTGCGGGGCTTGGCGGTGATACCGCTCCAGCGCAGGCGGGATTCCAAAGGGTGTTTGCCGAAAGGGATCTTGATTTTGCGGCTTCCGTAGAGAACCACCCGGCGCTGGTCTTCACTGAGGTCCTTCCAGGGGATATCCACGTCGAAACCATGCGCCCGGCATACCCGGTCCAGAACATCCATGGTGACCTGGGAATAAACGATGTATCCGCTTTTGGTGGTCAGCACCAGCGCGCCCTCGCGAAGAGAACGCTCCGGATCGCCCACCAGGAGACCGGGATCCAGACGATCCTGCACGCCGAGACCCCGGCAGGCCGGACAGGCTCCGGCCGGGGAGTTGAAGGAAAACAGCCTCCGCTCGAGCTTGACATGCTTCGCCAGGGAGCCCGGTTCCCCCGCCCGGGCGAAGAGCAGGCGCAGCAGATCGTACACCTCGCTCATGGTGCCCACCGTGGAGCGGGGATTGCTTACCACGGAGCGCTGATCGACGGCCAGCGCGGCGGGCAGGTTGCGGATACGCTCAAAATCCGGTCTCCCCAAGTGACCCAGAAACTGGCGGGCCCGAACCGAAAGCGACTCCAGATAGCGGCGCCGACCTTCCCGGTACAGCGTGTCGAATGCCAGTGAAGATTTACCGGAACCGGATACGCCGGTTACGGCGATCAGAAGGCCGAGCGGGATTTCCAGATCCACCCGCTTGAGATTATGCTGTCCGGCACCCCGAATGGTGATCGCCGGTTTTCCCGACATTCGTTTCACCCGGCCTTCTCCCCGCATCCGAAGCGGAAAGCAATCCGGAAAGAAACCGTGCTCGAAACCGATCTACAGATAAAAAAAACCGTCCGCTCTGTCAATTACTCTCCAGTCAGGGATTACAAACTTGGATTGTCAATGCGCATGGATTATAAATCACACTTCCGAAAACCGTCAAGACCGGAAGGGGACCGACGCAAGGTTGCCCCTGTTTCCGATTAGCCGTATAATGAGTCTTACGATTAATCTGAAGTTCCGGGGCGGCATGAGCGGGCTCCTGCGAGGAAAACATCATGATGAAGAGAGAAAAGAACGGCTACCTGACTTTTCGCAACCCTGAAGGCCGGATCCGGGTTTTTTCCGGCATCCAGCCTACGGGCGAGCTGCATATCGGGAACTATCTGGGCGCCATCTCCAACTGGGTTAACTTTCTGGATGAGTATGAATGTTTCTTCTGCATCGTCGACCACCACGCCTCCACCATCCCCTATGCCCCCAAGGAAATGCCGATACGAGTGTTTGACGCGGCGGTGGCCAACATCGCGGCGGGCCTGGACCCCGAGCGCTGCACCCTGTTCGTCCAGAGCGAAGTCCCGGAACACACCGAGCTGACCTGGATGTTCAGCACCGTCACGCCTTTCGGGGACCTGTCCCGAATGACCCAGTTCAAACAGAAATCCCGCCAGCATCAGGAAAACATCAACGTGGGACTGTTCACCTACCCGGTGCTGCAGGCGGCGGATATATTAATATATAAAGCCGGCGCCGTACCGGTAGGAGAGGACCAGATCCAGCACATCGAGCTGGCACGGGAAATCGCCCGCGGATTCAATGCGCGCTACGGTGAGGTCTTCCCCGAGTGCTATGCCGCGCTTACCGAAGCCAAGCGCATCATGGGCCTGGCAGGCGAAAACAAGATGTCGAAGAGCCTCGGCAACACCATCGGCATCCTGGAATCACCCGAGAGCATTTGGAAGAAACTGGGTCCCGCCAAGACCGACGAACGGCGCCAACGCCGCAGCGATCCGGGCGTGCCCAAAGACTGCAACATCTACATGAGCTATCACCGTTATTTTTCTCCCGAGACGGACCTGAGCCGGATCCGGGAAGGATGCACCACCGCAGGCATCGGCTGCCTGGAATGCAAAAAGACCCTCATGGCCAATATGGAAAAGGTGCTGGAGCCGATCCGGAAAAAAGCGGAGGACCTGCGCGCCCACCCCGAAATCGTCCACACCGCTCTTGACAGGGGGGCTTCCAGAGCCCGCGAAGTGGCAGGGGACGTCATCCGAGAGGCCCGTGCCGCCATGGGACTGAAAAGGCGCTGACTTCAACCATCCGGCCGTGAAAAGCACCGTTTCGAAATAATATCTATCCGATCTTTTCGACCGCTTTTTCCCACAACTTCGCCATTTCCTCCGCCAGGATGGATGAGATCACGGCGGGCAGTTCCTCGACCTTTTTACCCGGCAGCACGGCTTCCCGATCGAAGTCATGGGTTACGACGGTGTTCCCGCTTTTATAATCGACGATCCGGATCGACATCGCCAGCCTTCCGTACCAGGCCTGTTTTCGATCGTACTCCTCTACGGCGTGAAGACGGGCCTTGATGACGAGATTCGGCTCCCCTTCCGAAGTATTGAACACCACGGACCGGAAGACACGGTTTCCGATCAGATAATCCCGAACGGCATCACGGAGCAATCGGCCGGGACGTTTGGCCCAGAAACGGTAAGCGTAGTAGTTGAATTCGTAGGGAGAAACCCGATATACGATTCGATAATCATCGTAAAAATCTTCCACTTCCGGGGGTTCCACCAGGACCACGCCCGGTAAGGTTCCGAATCCGGGCGGAGTCTTATCGGGAATGCGAATCTGGTAGTACTTCTTGGTCGTCGCCATGCATCCGAACAGCATCAGCATCATCACGAGAAGCGCCGGCGCCTTTTTCATTTCCCGCCTCCTTTGCGTTTTCTTACAAAAATCGTCGGATCCTCCAGCATCTGCCGGGTGAACAGTGTGATGTTTTCGATGGCCTCCTGGAGTTCCAGCAGCGTCTCATCCACACGGCCCTGCTGCCGCAACATCTGCTCTTCGATCCGTCCCACCCCGGATGCGGCCGTTTCCAGAAAGGCATCCAAGTCACGGATCACCTTCCCAAACTCCTCTTCAGAGAATCGCTCCGATATGTTCGTCATAGTCCGGTCGGTTCCGGCATCGATCGTTTCGACCGCAGCATTCAGATTTTCGACGACCTGCTCCAATCCCTCGATCACGCGAACCATATCATTCGAAGCGGTTTCGATCTGGGTTATGGTGTTTTCCAGGCTTTGCCGTTTCTGACTGAAAAGATCGGAGAATTCCTTCGAACCCTGCTCCAGATTCTCGAGGGCATTCGATATCCGCTCCTGGTTTTCAGGCGCCAGCAGCTGATTGACGCGGACGACGGCCGTTTCGACATTGGCGGCGATGTCTTCGGCCGTTTCCCTGATGCCCCGGGCGGTGCTGATCTCCCCACCCAAAGGAAGGTTTTCGGATTGACTGCTTCCTCCGGAAAGTTGAATGAATTTCTGTCCGGTGATGCCGGCATAATTGAGCCGGGCTTCCATATCGATCTTCATCTGAAAATCTCTATCGATCCGGACCTGAACCATGATGGATTTGAGATCATCCCGGTTCACCGAGATTTTATCCACTTTGCCCACCCGAACGCCCTGGTATTTGACCGGGGCTCCCTCGCTCAATCCATTGACCGAAATCTCCGTGAATTTGATACGGTAGATCGCTCCGCGTTCCTGCAGAAGGGGCACGAGAAAAACCCCCAGAGCGATGATCAGAAGGGAGAGGGAAACGATGACGAACAAGCCCAATCTGAATTTCTGTTCTCTGGTATTCATATCAGCCTTCCCTTAGAAAAAATTTCCGTATAAACCGATCATTGTTCCGCTCCAATTCGGCAAGCGAGCCGGTAAAATGGATCCGGTCTTGATGCAAAACCAGCACCCGGTCCGCGATTCTGCGGATGGACCGCAGTTCATGCGTCACCACGACCAGCGTCATTGCGAAATCATCCCTGAGGCTGACCATGAACGCGTCCAGATCGGAGAGGGTTATGGGATCCAGCCCCGAAGACGGCTCATCGCAAAAAATAACGTCGGGATCCAGGATCATGGCTCGGGCCAGCGATCCCCGCTTGCGCATCCCTCCCGAGAGCTCGGAAGGATATTTATTTCCGCTGCCTCCCAGCCCCACCAGATCCAAGCGGGCGAGAACCATCTCCCGCACTACGGAAGGCTGCATCCCCGGATACCGCATCCTGAGGGGAAGGGCCACGTTATCAAAAAGATTGAAGGAATTCAGCAGGGCGCCGTTTTGATACAGGACGCCGATCCGGGAGTACAAACGAGCCAGGCTTTTTTCAGACAGGAAATCGATTTTCTCCCCGGCAAAAAAAAGCTCTCCGGACAAGGGAGGAAGCAGGCCCGCCAGGCTTTTGAGCAAGGTGGATTTGCCGCAGCCGCTTTTTCCCAAGATGACGGTTATCCGCCCCTCGGGGATTTCGAAATCCAGATCCTTGAGGATGGGAATCCCCTGGTAACCGGCGGCCAGCTTGTTCGCTTTGATAACGTTCATGGCATCAATAGTAAAACAGGAAGGCGAAGATACAATCGATGATGATGATCATGGTTATGGACAGCACCACGGATTCCGTCGTGGCGCGCCCGACTTCTTCGGCGCCCCTTTGAACGGAAAATCCCTTGAACCCGCTGCTGATGACGACCACCCATCCGAAAACCATGGCTTTGAGCATCTGGATCAAAAAGTCCCTCAAAAAAACCGCCGTCAGCATTTCCTCGAGAAAAGCCCCCGGACTGATCTTGAAAGTAAACCTGGCAACCAGCATGCCGGCAAAGATGCCCACGAAATCGGCGATGACGATCAACAGAGGCACGGCGATGGTGACGGCGATCATGCGGGGGACCATGAGAAACTTGCCCGGTACGACACCCATGGTTCGAACGGCATCGATCTCTTCCATGACCGCCATGGTGGAGATCTCGGCCGTGATGGAAGCGCCGACCTTGCCCACGAGAATGATGGCCGTCATCAAGGGGACCAATTCGGTGATCATGGCGATTCCCACGAAATCCGCCAGCAGCATGTCCGCGCCGAATAATCTGAGCTGAGCCGCGGATGTCAGGGAAATCGTGGTTCCGACCAGGAACGAGATCATGCAGACCAGGGGAAAGGAGCGATACCCCATGAAGTGCAGTTGATGGATCACCTCTCCCGGATAGACTCCCCTTCGCGCCTTGAAGTACTGGCCCATATAAAAAATCCCGTCCGCCAGGAACAAGAGATAGCGTTTCAGCTCATTCCGAAAACCGATCACTTGGTCAGCCCGGCGTTCAACAAACCGGCGGGACGAAAGCTCATCCCGGTTTTTGACGGGGGGCTCGGTTCGGCCCGAACGATTCCCGATCAGCCGTTCCGTTTCGGGCTTCAGATTTACAAAGCCCAGGCCGGGATATTTTCGCCTCAGCCAGTTCAGAAAGACGACTCCCGAATACTCGATATTCTCGACGCCGGCGAAATCGAGCACGATCCCTTCCATGTCCTTGGCGGCCTCGATCCGTTCATAGAGCGGCGAGACGTCACGGATGGTCACCCTGGCGGGCAAACGAATGATTCGTTTTTCTTCATCCACAACCGTATTCCTCATCACTCCTCTCACGCTTGGATCGTCAGGGTTCGTTTTTTAAAAAGATCTCGAGAAATGCCTATCCTTAAGGCAGAACACCTTTTCACCCGAATAGATAAAGTATAAATCACATCACCGAAAACCGTCAAGACCGGGCGACACGGCAGCCGTCTCCCGACCCGAAATGTCACAGGGCGCTTTATAACCCGCCGGGGATATCTCCATGAAAGGAAGAGATCATGGAAACCATATACGAACCTGGAGCCGTCTCTCCTGCACCGGAGTAAGCCTTACAGGAATTCTCTTACATAATCCGCTTCCGCCGCGATATAACCGAAAGACGCCCAGATCTCACTTTCCAGCATCTTTTCATAAATTTCCCCGGCCCTTTCCCTATCTCCGTTAGTTAAATAATAATTGGCCACGCCGTAAGCGACGGCGTCGTTCATGATATCCGAAAAACCGCCCCCGATGATGTCCTCTTCAGCCATGTCCCCTTTGTAAAAAAGACAGAGCTTGTGATAGGCCATGTTCTCGATGACGTTCATTTCCTTTCGGATCGGTTCGAGAGCCCGGAGGGCTTCTTCATCGCGTCCCAGAAGACGAAGAGTCATGTACAGCCAATGGGTGGTGGCCACCAGCATGTCGTCATTTTGGGAGGCCTCGATACCCAGCCTGTAAACCCGCAGCGCCTCTTCCAGATCGTGTTTCAGGTAGTAAGCCAATCCGAGGTGATACCAGATATTGGTGTGCAGAGAGCTGACCGGGATGTTTCGGGCATTGGGCCGCCCGTCGGGTTCGATGCGATCCTCGGTGCCCTCGATCAAGGCCGCCGCCTTTTCGAAATCCTCAACCGCCCGGTCGAACTCCCGGATGGAGATATAGCGATGCCCGCGGTGCCGGTAAAAACGCGCATCCTCGGGGAACTTCCCGATCCCCTCGGTGAAGATCCGGATCGCTTCACGGTAATCCCCCTTATAGGCGGCCCAGCGTCCGTACCAGATCCAAGCATCGGCGTCATCGGGACGGGCTTCAGCCTCCGCCTTGGCGGCGTCATATTTCTCCACATCCTCTTCTCCGGGTTCAGATGCGAAAAGCGGCTCTCCCAGAAGAGAAAGCGCCTGCGCTCCCTCGGGAACCGGCGAGAGGATCCCGGACTCTCCACCGCTCTCCTCCCGAGGTTGAGGTTTATCTCCGCACGCCGCACAGATCAGTACGGCCGCTAATAATATCCCTGTTTTTTTCATCATCCCCTCCTGACAGCCTGTATGTTTCATGCTGCTTCGTAAATATGAATCGTTCGATCTATTCTTCTTCGGCTTTGTAGTTGGAAAAATTCATATGGGCGATCCGGAGCCGGCCGCCCTCCCGCACGTAGACGATGGTGACCGGGCCCCGCTGTTCGGAACCGTCGGGGCGCTGAAAAAACCAGATCCCGGTGACCACCGCCGAGGTGTCGAATTCGGCTATGTGCAGATCCTCCAGCCACAGTTTGTTGGGCTGTTCTTTTCCTCCGGGCACGAATCCGAATCCCTTATGGTGTTCCTTCACCGCCTCGATCCCGATGATTACGCCTTCTTCCTCGGAAGAGAAATAGGTCACGCGGTCATCCTGAAGAAAGAGTGCGTCGACTTGATCCAGATCGTAGGTGTTCCAGCTCTTCACCCATTTTTCCACCCATTTTTTAACTTCGAAGGAATCCGACCCCATCCTATAAGACACCGCCGTCCCCCATTGAATCAAAACGAAAACGGAAAACGCCAGACCGCACCCCCGTCTTAAAACATCCATGAGAAACCCTCCCGAGAAATAAAAAATATCCCAGCGATTCGACTTTATCACGGGGAAAAAAAGGAAGTCAATCCTCAGGCCACGCCCTTTTGCGAAACAAGGGACGCACGGAGATGAACCGATCTTTTCGTTTTCGGTCGGTCGGCCGGGATCAATCGGATCGCAACATCATTCGTATCTCAGGCTTTCGACCGGATTGGCATGGGCCGCTTTGAGCGCCTGACCGCCGAACGTGACCGCCGCGATGAGAAGGGTGAGTATCGCTGAAAGCGCAAAAACGAACCATCCCATATTGTCTCTGTACGCAAAATTACGAAGCCACCGGTTCATGAAAAACCATGCCAAGGGCCAGGCCGCAATGTTGGCCAGCAGGATCCATCGAACAAACTCTTTGGAAAACAGCAGCGTGATACTCAAGGATGATGCTCCCAATGCCTTTCGGATCCCGATCTCCTTGGTTTTCACTTCCGCGGTAAACGATGCCAGCCCGAAAAGTCCGAGGCAGGCCACGAAGATGGAAAGCGCGGCGAATATCAGGAAAATCCGCTGCATCTTCAGATCGTTTTCATAGAGCCGGTCGATACGGCTGTCCATGAAACTGAATTCGAACTGCTCGCCCGGAAAGGTTCGCTCCCATGTCCGCTGGACGTCACGCAGAACTTTACTCATATCTCCAGGCAGGATCCTTATGGAAATATCGGTGATATATTCGGGAATCAGGAAGAGGGCCATGGGTTCGACCTCCCGCCGCAGTGATTTGAAATTAAAGTTTTTAACCACGCCCACGACCTCGACCGAAGAGTCCGTAAATCCTCCCTCCAGCTTTTTACCCACCGCTTTCTCCGGAGTCCACCCCAATTTAATCACCGCCGCTTCATTCAGCAGCATTACCCTTTGTTCATCAGTGCTCAAATCCCTGGAAAAGTTTCTTCCCGCCAGGATCTTCATTCGATAGGTGTCGAGATAATCGTAGTCGCTGGAAAAAAAGATCAAGTTCGCCATCCCCCCCGATGACCGGTGATAGACATTTCCGTTGCCGTAATGAGAATCGCCTGGGATCTCGGAAGAAGCCGAAACCGCATCGATGCGCGCATCGGCCAGGAGTTGATTGCGGAATGCCTCGTAGCCCTGGACGACTTTCTCGCTTCTTACGGGGAGCGTCACCACGTTTTCCTTGTCGAACCCCAATGACCGGGTCTGGACATACCGCATCTGTTTATAGACGGTCAGCATCCCGATGATCAATGCGGTTGAAATGATAAACTGGAAAATGACCATGTTGCGGCGGAAGGAGGATTTTCGGCCCCCTGAACCCAAGCTGCCTTTCATCATATGGGCCGGCTCGAACCGGGTCAGATAAAACGCGGGGTACAGCCCGGCGAGCACACCCACGGCGGCCGCCGCGCCGATGAGGACCGCCAGATTATGCGGCTGAAAAACCAGAGAGAGAGAGACCTCCTCACCGAAAATACGGTTGAATGCCGCAACGGACACGGCACTCAAACCGAAGGACATGAACAGGGACAGAAACACCAACAGTACGGATTCCTGCAGAAATTGTCCCCGAAGCTGGCTGCGCCCGGCGCCGACTGTTTTGCGCAGGCTCACTTCCTTGGCTCTTTTCCCCGCACGCGCGGTGGACAGATTCACGAAGTTGATGCAGGCGATAATCAGGATGAGAGCCGCGATGGAAAGGAACATCGTGACCGACGTCATATTCCCCCCGGGCTCCACTTCCCAATTGACGCGGGGATGGAGATGGATCCCAATCAGGGGGAAAAGCTCCATTTTCAGCACTTCATGGATACCGAGGTTCTGGTTGAGCAGATCACCGTAATGCGGCTCCAACCTCCGGCTGACGAATCCTTTGAGCTTTGCTTCTAATTCCGGCTTCGACGCGTCTTCCCCGATCAATACATAGGTGTATAGATAATTGCTCCTCCAGCTTTCGAAGCGTTCCGGAGGATAGGAGCTGATCGACATCAGCATCTCGAAGTGAATATGCGAATTCTTCGGAACCTCGGTCAAGACTCCCGTGACTTCGAAATCCCTGTCTTCTCCTTCCCATTCCACGGTGATCGATCGACCGACGGGGTCACGGGTCCCCAGGTATTTGGAGGCGCAGGCAGGGGTCAGGACCACGCTCCACGGCTCAACCAGAGCGGTTCGCTCGTCCCCTTCCGCCAAACCGAAATCGAATATTTCGAAAACGGAATTGTCCGCCGCGAAAAGCTCCTGGCGGTTGACGAATCCTTTGTGATCCTTGATGGACAGCTCTCTTCTCCAGAAACGGACGGCGTTCTCGATCTCGGGGAAATCATCGATCAGCGCCTGCTTGTACCGTCCCCCGCAAATGGGCCATATGCTGTAGGCGTTTTCACGGAACAATTCCCTTTCCACCCGGTAGATCCGGTCCGCCTTCTCGTGAAAGCGGTCATAGCTCAGTTCCCGCTGCACCCAGAGTCCGATCAACATACAGACGGAGAGTCCTATGGCCAGGCCGGACACATTGATGAAAGAGAACAATTTATGCCGCATGAAATTACGGTAAGCGATTTTCAGATAATTTTTGAGCATGGTTCCTCCAAAAATGAAATCACGTTTGCAGTTCGAGGGGATCGCGCTGAAAGCCTGTCTCCAGACCCAGAGAACGGCGCGGGCCTTCCCCTCCTTCCCGGCGATTTCCTTATACTCTTCGCTGCAGTCGCCGGTTATGGAAAACTCGCCTTCGTAACGGTCCATGCAGGACAGCAGCCAGCGGACCAGGATCGGCGGGTGATCGTCCTTATCTATCATGGTTTGCGGCTTTCGACAAAATCGGGGATGCTGTTCCAGATCGTCCGGTGAAGCTCGTAAGCATCCCGCAGGGCTTTTTCTCCGTCACGAGTCAGAGAGTAAAAAATCCGGGGTCGTCCGATCCGCTCCGGGCCGGATTCTCCCTTTTTTTTGGCGACGTAACCCTTGTTCAGCAGCTGCTCCAGCGCGTTGTACAGGGTTCCGTAGTTGATATTCTTCCCGAGCAGCTTTTTCACCCTTTGCCTTACGGACACGCCGTACGCGTTTGGCTTCAGGTTCCATACGGCGGAGAGGATGATCTGTTCCAGGACGGTCAATTCTTTCATGATAAGCCCCTTTTTATGTAATTCACATATATAAAGACGCAAATTACATAAAAAGGTTTCATGCGTGGAGAATATTTTTCAGGCCGGCGTAACACCGATCAGAGTTTGCTACTCATATTTCAGGGTGACCGCGGGATCAATGCCCGATGCTTTTATCGCCTGATAACCGACCGTGATAAAGGCGATCGCCCAGGCCAGGATTCCTGCCAGGAAAAATATCCCGATATCGAGCCCCGACCGGTAGGCGAAATTCCTAAGCCAGCGGGACATGAGCAAATAAGCCGCGGGCCAGGCGATCACATTGGCCAGCAGCACCCACTTGCTGAATTCCCGCGACAGCAGGGCGGTGATCCCCGCCGTCGACGCGCCCAGAACCTTCCGGATGCCGATCTCCCTGGTTCTCCGCTCGGCGGAATAGGCCGCCAAACCGAACAATCCCAGACATCCGATGAATACCGATAAAAACGCGAAAACGCTGAAAATGCTTTGAAGTTTTTTTTCGGACCGGTAAAGCCGATCGAAGTTTTCGTCGATGAAATAATAGGAGAAAGGATAATCCGGGCGCACTTCCGCCCACACCTCCCGGAGAAACGCCATGGTCCGGGGAATGTTTTGGGGACTGATCCTCACCGCAATCTGATTCAGGCTTATCGTCGAAAGGAACATCACGATGGGAGCGATCTCCTGGTGGAGCGATTCGAAATGAAAGTCCTTGACCACGCCGATGATCTTCCCGCTGCGGCGGCCGTAGCCGAATCCCTGCCCGACGGCCTCCTCCGGCGATATCCACCCGATCCGCCGGACCGCCGCTTCGTTGAGAATGAACGCCTGATCAAAATCCGTCCCCATTTGCTTGGAAAAATTCCGGCCGGCCGCCATCTCCATCCGAAATGTCGGGATATAATCGGCATCCACCCTCAATTGAGCGATGCGAAAGGAGACCGGGCGGCTGGTTCCGCCGCTCAGCACCTGGGCTCCGGCGGAATCCAGCAGCCTCCCCGAAGGCACACGCTTGGCCGCAGATACGCCCAACACCCCGGGGTTGCGGAGCAGCCGGGCCTTGAAGCTTTCGAGATTCCCGGCTACGGCCGGTGAACCGGGAAGCACGACGACATGCTCCTCATCGAAACCCAGATCCCGCGACCGCATGAAATCCAGCTGCCCGCCGACGACGCCCACGCAGATAATCAAGGTGATCGAGGTGGCGAACTGGAACACGACCAGTACGGTCCTGAAAGAAAATCCCTTTTTCCCCCGCCTCAGGTTGCCCTTGAGGACCCGAACGGGCTTGAAGGAAGACAGAAAAAGCGCAGGGTAGATCCCGGACACGAGCCCCACGAAAACGGTGATGGCGAGCAGTCCCAAAAACAGAGCCCCGTTTCCCAATAAGTTCAGGGAGAGCTCCCTTTCGACGAACCGATTGAAGACCGGAAGAACCGCGAGAACGATCGCCAGAGCCGCCAGAAGGGAGAAGAAAGCAGTGAGGATGGACTCGCTCAAAAACTGGGGGATGAGCTGTCTCTTGTGGGCTCCGGCGACACGACGCAATCCGACCTCCCGGGCCCGATGAGCGGAACGGGCTGTGGATAGGTTCATGAAATTGACGCAGGCGATCAGCAGGATAAACATCGCGATAAGAGAAAAGACCGTGACGTACATCATATCGCTGTTTGCCTCGATCTCGGAATCGAGGTGGGAGCGGAGATGGATATCCGTCATCCGCTGCAGCTCGAGTTTGGTGATTTTACTTCTTCCCGGCGACATGTGCCTGTCGATGAACGGGTCGAGGCCGGCTTTCAGCTTGTCGACGTCATAATGTTCCGGCAGCAAGAGGTAGGTGGCGAAATTATTGCTCATCCAGTTCTGCAGTTCCTCCTGTCCCGCAACGGCTTCATAGGTGCTGAACGATCCCAGGAAATCCGCATGAAAGTGGGAGTTGTGCGGCATCGGCTCGATGATCCCCGTGATCCTCATATCCGCGCTCTGGTCATCGACCCGGATGCTCAACGACCTGCCCATTGGATCCTCGGAACCGAAATATTTTTCGGCAACGGCTTCGGTGATGACCATGGAGAAAGGATCCGTGAGAGCCGTGGCGGGATCGCCCGCGGTCATTTCGAAGCTGAAGATGTCGAATAATTCCGGCTCCGCGAAGAAAAACTCCGCCTCCTCGAAAAAGGCCTCTTCGTTTCCCACGATGAGCCGCCCCAACCGATGCAGCCGGACCACGGCCGACAATTCCGGAAAATCGCTTTTGAGCAGCGGACCGACGGGAGGGGCCACGTGGCCCAGGTGGAGGTTGACCGCGCCGTCCTCGTTGAACCACTTCCGCGTGACCCGGTAAATACGGTCGTGGTTATCGTGAAACCTGTCGAAACTCAGCTCATCCAAGACGAAAAGCATGATCAGGATGCAGCAGGCCATACCCACGGCCAGACCCGCTACATTGATGAGGCTGAAACTCAGATGCTTTCTGAAATTCCGGAACGCGATTTTTATATAATTTTTCAGCATAGGATATGCCCCCCCTTTTAATCACACTCCTTTCTTTATAAGACGAAAATTCCGAGCAAATCGTTTATTTCCGTCTTTTAAGATATTTCAGGTGAGAATATATCTTTTTGAGTGGGACCGGCATCGATGCTAAATCCCCCTTATGATGGGTGAATTGCTTCCCCTTATCTTACGACACTCTCCTCCATGGTGTCATCCGAGGAGGCCTCATGCTCTGGACTTTTTTTCATCTCCGGCTATACTATATTCCAGGAGGAGAAAGCGAATGAAAAAAATAAGCATCGCACTGATCGCACTGCTTTTTCTCGCGTTTTGCGCGGGCGAAACCGTTCAGGATACCGAAAACCCCCAGGAGCTGAGCAAGCTGGAATCTCTGGGAAAGAAGCTGTTCTTCGACGCCAATCTCTCTTCTCCCCCGGGTCAGGCGTGCGCCACATGCCACGCCCCCTCGGCGGGATGGACGGGACCGGATTCGGAGATCAACGCCGAAGGCGCCGTCTATGAAGGCGCCCTGAAAGGGCGGTTCGGCAACCGCAAACCGCCCACCGCGGCCTACGCCGGGGCCAGCCCCATTCTCGCCTACGTTCAAGATGAAGATAATGATGAAGAAGTTTTTGTGGGCGGCATGTTCTGGAACGGAAGAGCTTCGGGATGGGACCTGCAGGATCCCGTCGCCGAGCAAGCGCAGGGGCCTTTCCTCAATCCTCTGGAACAGAACATGGCCGACAGCCTGGCCGTCGTCACGGTGGTGCAAAAATCCGAATATGCGGGCCTTTTCGAAGAAGTCTGGGGAGAGGGGTCCCTGGATGCCGAAAAGGATCTGAAAGCGGTTTACGACCGGATCGGCCGCTCCATCGCCGCTTATGAGCGCTCTTTTGAAGTCAATCCCTACAGTTCCAAGTTCGACGCATTCTGGAAGAACGCCAACGAAGCAGGGAAGGATACGGCCCTCATCGATGAAGAAAACTGGGAGCAATATAAAGGGATGGGGCTTTCCGAAGACGAGACGGAAGGACTGATGCTCTTCGCCACCAAAGGCCTGTGCGCCGAATGCCATGTGCTGACCCCGGGTCCGCACGGAGAACCGCCGCTGTTTACGGATTTCACCTACGACAACCTGGGGACGCCGCGCAATCCCGACAATCCTTTTTACACCATGGACTCCGAATGGAATCCGGACGGTGCCGCATGGAAAGATCTCGGACTGGGCGAATTTCTCGAGGGCACAGAAAAGTATAAAGATCATGCCGCCGCCAACATGGGCAAGCAGAAAGTGCCGACCCTGCGCAATGTCGATCTCCGGCCGGAGGAGGATTTCGTCAAAGCCTTCATGCACAACGGTGTTTTCAAAAGCCTGAAAGAGGTCGTCCACTTTTACAATGCCAGAGACGTGGAAGAGTTCCCCCCTCCCGAGGTGGCGGAAAACATCAATGTCGACGAATTGGGGGACCTGGGACTGACGGAACGGGAAGAAGATCTCATCGTTCTGTTCATGACGACCCTCTCCGACGGATACATAAAATAGAACGGAAAGGAATTTCCCGGAAGTTCGCTGCATTCTCCGCGGGGACGGCCGAAAAAAGACTCGATATCGAGCCGGATATTCGGTAAGCTGAAGACGCAGAAACAGACCCATTAAGGAGAACGCCGTGACGAAAAACGAAGAAAAAAAGCGAAGCCGCCTCCTCCTGCAGTGGATTGCCGCCACAGTCGGAATCGGCCTGATCAGTTTTGTTCTGGGCTCCTTCCTCTCGAAGGCGGACCCCTTTGAATCGACGAAGAGAACCACGGATTTCCTACTCGGGATCGACATCGGCCTGCTGCTGCTGGTTCTGGTTCTCTTTATAAGCGTTTATTCGCTGAATCGAAAGAACGTCCGGTTATCCGCCCGCTTGAATGACGAGCTTTCGGATAAAAACATTGCGGAGATCCTCGAAAACAATAAAAATTTCACCAAGCTCCTCAACGAGCTCAAAGACAAGGCGAACCGCCAGATCAAAATCAACGAGACCTTTATAACCGAGAACAAGGAATTGAACGCCCTGAAAACCAGCCTGGAGAATCTGAAACCGAGAAACGAGGTGCGGTTCATCCTCAAGACCCTGGCCAACCAGGCGACCAAAACCGATACGCTCAAGAACCTGGAGGCCCTGTACACCGAAAAATTCGAAAAGCAGATGTCCGATCTTCAGATCATCCTGAGCGAACTGGACGACCTGCAGCTGATCGAGGAAGGCGAGATGGACGAATACGGGCAGATCCGATATTCCATCCGGAATAAAGGCCTGCGCTACCTCAAACAGAGCAGGATGTGAGAAAACGCCCGGTATTATATTTCAAGTATGAAAAAAGCTTTTGTCGTATGTAATTTTTTTTCGGGAGGAGGGACGGAGCGGATCGCCCTGCACCTGCTGCGCTCGCTTAACGAATGGGATTACGCTCCCTGGCTGGTCTCTTTTGTCCGCGAAGGGGAATTCGTAGGGCATATCCCGGAAACCGTCAAGATCGCGGACTTGGGCACAAAAAAACAGCGGCGGTTCCGGCTCCAATTCTTCACGGATGTCTGGAAGCTTTCCCGACTGATACGCAGGGAAAAACCGGACCTGGTAATCTCCATCATCACCCATGAGAATGTCAAAACGGTGGTCGCTCGTTCGCTGGCGTGGATCAAAACCAGCGTCATGCTGATCGATCAGACCTCGATAACCGGGTGGGTTAAATCCGATCTCCCACGATGGTGGCTCTGGAAACGCCTCATCAAACTTCTTTACTCCCGGGCTGACAGCATAGTAACGGCTTCCCGCGGTATTAAAGCAGAGCTGGTAAAACTGGGCGTTCCCCCCGGACGCATCACTCCCATCTATAATCCCGTACCCATCACTTACGTTAGACAGCAATCCTCGGAACCGGCAGATTTCCCGCAGACAGGCCAAGAGCCTGTTATCATCGCCGTCGGCGGCCTGCGAAAGCAGAAAGGATATCCTTACCTGCTGCGGGCATTTCAGCAGATCACCCGTAGTCTCCCCTCCCATTTGCTGATCGTAGGGAACGGTCCCGACCGGGAAGAGCTTGCGACACTGGCTCGATCGCTGTCTCTCGACGACCGCATCCATTTCGCAGGCTTTAAAAAAAATCCCTACGCCTTAATGGCACGGGCCGATATATTCATGCTGCCTTCACTTTGGGAGGGATTCGGCATCGTGATCATCGAGGCGATGGCCTGCGGATTGCCGGTCGTTGCCGCGAACTGCCCGGAAGGACCGGGTGAGATCATAAGCGACGGTGTCGACGGTCTGCTGGTTCCACCCGCCGACAGCTCGGCGCTGGCCGCCGGCGCACTGCGGCTTCTTGAGAATAAAAAGCTTCGCGACACTCTGGTCAAAAACGCTGATATAAGGGTGCATGATTTTGAGCTTTCCGGAATCATGCTTCAATATCGGGATCTTATTTCGAGACGGGTGAAATGAAGGACAGGCGTTCCACGGTATTGTTCGTGATCCCCTCTCTGGTCGGGGGTGGAGCCGAACACATGCTGTCCCATTTGCTTCACCATATGGACCGCCGCCGCTTCCGGATGCTGGTGGCGGTATTCGACAGAAAAGGCGTGTATCTCGACCAGATCCCTAAAGACATCTCCCTGATCAGCCTAGGCAAGAAAAACCGGTTCTCCGTTTTCGGCATGATCGTTAAGCTGGCGCGACTTTACCGAAAATCCAGGATCGACACCGTTCTCAGCTTCATGGAATATGCCGGCTTCGTCTCACTGGCCGCCCGCCTCATCGTATTTCCTAAACCCAAGGTTATTGCCAGTTTTCATAATGTCTTCCAATACACCATTGACCACGAACGTTTCGGGAAATTCAAATCGCTTTTGATCCGGTTCCTCTATCCAAGGGCAAGCGCGGTTGTGGCCGTATCCGAGGGGGTCAAAAAGGAGTTGGTATCAATCCCGGGAATGGACGCGAACCGGATTCATGTGATCCAGAATGGATGCGACCTGGCTGATATAAAGAGACAAGCCCTTGAACCGGTAAATGACGGCCGCTTTTCAAAACAGAGCCGAAATCCCGTGATCCTTACCTGCGGCCGACTGGATCATTCAAAGAACCAATCGCTGCTCATCGACGCGTTCAGCCTGGTAAACAGGAAGTTCGAAGCCAAGCTGATCATTATGGGAGAAGGGCCGGAGAGAGAAAACCTGAAAGCACGAATCCGGGAATTGGGACTGGAGGACCGGGTAACGTTTCTCGGGTATAAAAAAAATCCTTTCAAGTATATGGCACGCAGTGACGTATTCGTTCTCTCCTCGGAAACGGAAGGATTCGCCATGGTCATCATCGAGGCCATGGCCTGCGGCATCCCCGTGGTTTCCACTCAATGTCCCTGCGGCCCCGGAGAGATCATCACCCCCGGCGACAACGGTTTCCTGGTTCCCATGAGAGACGCCCCCGGCCTCGCCTCAGCCATAAGCCGCCTCCTGGAAGATCCGGCCCTCCGCCGGAGGATCACCGCCGCGGCCGAAAACCGCGCCCGTGATTACGATATACGTTCGACGGCCGTCAAATATGAAGCCCTGTTCAAAGACATCGAGGACATCCGTTAACGGACGCCTTTTTTCTCGGCCAATCCGACCAGCGCGGCTCTTATCCTCTCGAACCTTTCAACCACCTCTTCTTCCTCCTTGAAACAGGCCGTTACGATCCTCACAAAACCATCCCCCTGCGCCCCGTAAGCGCGGCCGTCGTTCACCAGGATGTTCGCATCATCCAGGATGGCCTTGACGGCCTCTTCCGAGGTCCCGAGTTTCGAGACATCGAGCCAGGCCAGGATACCGCTTTCGGGCATCTTCATCGACACCCCCGGGATGGAACCGAGGATACGGCATGCCGTGCGCCGTCTTTTATCGAACCGCCTGAAGTTGTCCTCGAGATGCGCTTCATCCTTCAGGGCCGCGATCGCCCCCAGCGAGGTGATGGTCGACGCCGCGCCCAGAACATTGACCGCCCCTCCGTAGAGAACATCCATGATCGTGTCCGCGGCATAGACATACCCGATCCGGAAACCGCTGAGCCCGATGCCCTTTGAGATCGAACACACGGTCAGCGTCCTCTCCCACATTCCCGGCAAGGCGGCCGGATGAACGAATTCGATATCGTCAAAGACATGATCCTCGAACGCCTGATCGCTGACCAGGATCAGATCGTGGTCTTTGACGAATGCACACAGCTTTTCAACGGATTCCCGGCGGAACACCGTGGCCGTCGGGTTGTTGGGATGGGTGATGAGCACCATTTTCGTCCGCGGCGTCAGCCGTTTTTCGAACTCCTCGATCCGGACCTGGTAGTTGTCCTCAGCATACAGCGGAACCGGGACGGTCGCGCCGCCCAAAAGCTTCGGGTTCAGAAAATTGCTGGGATAGCTCGGATCGGGCACCATCACTTCATCCCCGTCCGCGATAAAAAGCATCATGGCGTAGAGAAGTCCGGAATCCGACCCCGGCGTCACGATGACGTTGCGGTGCGGGTCAATCTCCAATCCCGTCATCCGCTTGATCTTCCCGGCGAGGGCCTTCCTCAGCTCCAAAAGACCGATCGGGATCGTATAGTGGGAGGGCATCCCGCTTTCGATCGCTTCGATCATGGCTCTTTTCACCGACTCCGGGATGGAAGGATCCGGGAAGAGCGGATCCGCCCACGCCATGACATCGACCCCGCGTTCGATAAGCTTCGCGGCGGCTTCCCCCACGTCCGCCTTGGCGACCTCGGCAAACAATCCGCCCTGCAGATTCCTGAAATTCGGATTCATTTTATCTTTGACCG
>Ga0180431_10000354_pt1 | contig 66085 bp, 54 predicted proteins | sample SS_ome_11_FD_132459 | JGI IMG/M metagenome (GOLD analysis project Ga0180431, IMG submission 132459) | Hypersaline lake sediment archaeal communities from the Salton Sea, California, USA - SS_1_MS_1 metaG | ecosystem: Environmental > Aquatic > Non-marine Saline and Alkaline > Hypersaline >...
AGGGCAAGGGGGCGTCGCTCTCGATGATGGCGCAGGTCTACCTGACGCGGGGCGACCTCGACCGCGCCCTGGCCCTGTACCAGGAGAGCTTGCAGATAGATGAACGACTCGGCGACCTCCAGGGCAAGGGGGCGTCGCTCTCGATGATGGCGAACGTGTACATGGCGCTGGATGACTGGGGGCAGGCGGAGGAACGTTTGACAGAGGCGCTGGAAATATCGCGCCAGCTTGGCGAACCCTCTGGCGTCGCTTTCAAAACGGTCAAGCTGGGCCAGGTGGCCCAGGCGCGCGGCGATTCCTCAGCCGCCCTGGCCCGCTACCGCGAGGGGCTGGCCATCTTTGAGCGGCTGGGCATGCCACAGGCGGAGCAGGTGCGCCAATTCATCGCCTCCGTCGGGCAGGTAGGGCAAGATGATATCTTGCCCCCGCCCCCGCCTCCCCCAGACCCCCTGCGCCGGCTCACCGCTCAGGCGAGCGCCGCCGCCCAGGCGGGGGATGCGGCCGCCGCCATCTCCGCCCAGGAACAGGCCGTCGCTCTGGCCCGCCAAGCCGTAGGGCAAGATGGCGTCTTGCCTCCCCACGACCGCGACGCGCTCGTCACCCTCAGCGTCCTGCTCTACAACCTGGCCGGCTACTACGGGCAGGCCGGCCGCCATCAGGAGGCGGTCGCCGCCCTGGAAGAGGTCGTCGCCCTGGACGAGCGCACCGGCCACCCCGACCTGGAATCGGACCGGGAGGCGCTGGAACTCGCTCGCCGCCTGGCCTCCCTTTCCCCGGAAGAGCGCGCTCAACTGGAAGCCGCCCAATCTCCAACCCCAACCTCCTCTCCCACCGCCGACTTGAACGAACAACTGCAAGCTCAACTCGCCCAACTCTCTCCCGAACAGCGCGCCCAACTGGAAGCCGCCGCCCACGAGTTCGCCCGGCAATGGGAGCAAATGAGCGAGGAGGAGCGCGCCCAGTACCAGGCCGCCGCCCAGCAGGGGCAGATCGAAACCATAGCCGCCCAGGCCCGCGAGGGGGCCATCGCCGCCCGGCGCGGCCAAACCGACCGCGAGCAGTTGATCGCCCAGATCGAGAACGTCGCCGCCCAGGCCGCCGAGGATGAGCAGCCCGGCTCGCCCTGGTACGAGCTGGCCGCCTACCTGCGCGCCGTCGTCGCCCTGCTGCGCGGCGCGCCGCTGCCGCCCGTCCCGGAACAGTACGCCGCCCACGTCGCCGCCATTCAGAATGCAACGTGAGAAAGGAAGCTGCCGCGTAACTACTTTGACAATGTTAAATTCGCTGCGAGGGGCTCGTAGTGCGCCACGGAGCGCCAGCGGAGTGGCGCAAAGCAGAATGCCTGTCGCAGACCTCGGAGGTCTTGACGTGAGAAAGGAAGCTGCCGATATGTCCAACCGTTGGCGCAAAATCGAGTGCTGCCAGTGCGGCCACACCTGGAGCGTGAACCTGGACGAACTGGACGAAAAGGATCAGACCGTGTACAAGGACGCCGGCCAGGAGGAGCAGTCCCGGACCTACCGGGCGGAATGTCCCCACTGCCACACCAACAACGTCTTTACGGTCGCGGAGGGATAGCATGACGGACACACCGACCATCGCCGGCCGCCCCGAGACCGAGCGGGAAAAAGAGGTGCGCGCCTGGTTCGAGAAACAAGCTCTGAGCGCGCCGGACACGCTGGAGGCGGCGGCCCGCACCATCCTGAGCCTGGTCACGGCGCTGATTGGCGCGCTGTTCGGCGTGCTGACCGTCGCTGCGGAAAAACTGCCCGCCTACATGGACTATCCCGCCGTGCGGGGGTTGGGCGTCGTCTCGGCCGGCGCGCTGCTGGCGGCCCTGATCGGCGCCCTGGGCGTCCTCCTGCCCGCGCGCGCTCAGGTCTCTAGTCACCGGATAGATGAGCAAGCCCGCGCTTTTGAGCGGTTGCTGGCGCGCAAATCGCGCTGGCTAAAAGTGACGGTGGTCGCCTTTGGCGTGGGGGTGGGGGCGTTGAGCGTCGTCCTGATCGTCGCATTGCTCAAAACCTGACGACTGAAACGCCCAAGGCTTTGATCAAAGCAGCGCCAGCCCGGAAGAGCCGGGGCGGGATGAGTGAAAGAGCCGGCCCAAGCGCCGCCTGTTCCACGGCGGCGCTTCAGGGCAACAGGGTGGGGGGCTACTGGACGACGACCTCCACCGGCCCCAACAACCTGTGGCCTTCCCCGTCGCGGAATTGGATCACCAACCACAGGTGGTACGTGCCGGGGGCATCAATCTTGTCGTGCATCTGGTCTTTGTGGTAGAACTGTTGGCTGGCGGGGAATTGGGAATAGGTCCAACTTTTCTGAACCGCGCCCGTCTCCTCCACCTGCACGCCCAGATACTCGTACTCGACCGGCAAGCCGGTCTTGTTGGTGATCCACATGTGGAACCATATCGGGTTGCCCAGTTTGTACGGCCCCGGGGCGCCTTCGACCTGAAAGTCGTCCGGCTGCAAGCCGCGAATATCGGCCGCCGGCGCGGTGGTCGGCTGCGCCGCCGCTGTTGCTGTGGGAGGGATGGCGGTCGCCGGCGCGGGGGGCGGCTCGACCTGGGCCACGCCCTCTACGTCCGAGGCGGTGACCAACTCGCCAAACACCCAGCCCGCCCCGCCGCCGTGCCGGATCTGCCACCAATCCTGGTAGCGACCGGTCACCTCCGCCTGGGCCCCTGGTTCCAGGTAGCCCAGCTTGGTATAGTTGGTGCCCGGCCCGTTGCGCACGTTCACCCCATTTTCGCCCACCGTGACGCTGGGCGTGACCGGGGCCTCGGTCGGGGTGGGGGGGGAGGTGGGGGAGACGGGCGTTGGCTGCGGCGCGTCGGTGGGGGCGACGGTCGGCGTGGCCGCCGCCGGCAAAGGGGTAAAAGTGGGGTACAGGGCCGTCGGGGTCGGCGCGCTGCCTGGTGTCTCGTCCGTGCCGGCCCGTTCCTCGCTGCTTTCTCTCGCAGGCTGTATAAAGCCGACCCAGATCAGGCCAATGCCCAACGCTGCCAGCGCGAGCCACCCCAGGACGCCCCACACACCAGGTCCCTGCCTGGATGAAAGACTCGAACTTTTTCTCATATTGACCACCTCTCCTGTTATAGAACTTTTTCCAGTTGGATGCCGCGCTCCTGGGCGCGCCGGACCATCCAGTCCTCGTTGTCGAGCGGCAGTGAGGGAGTCTCGCTCGCGGAGCGGCGCTCCAGGCTCAACGCGCCGGTGGGGCAGGCCAGGGCGCACACCCCGCAGCCCACACAACGCCCATAATTGACCTGGCAGACGTCGTCCGTCACCGCCAACGCCGCGAACTGGCAGCGCTCGACACAGTCGCCGCAGCCGATACACTCCTCGCCGTCCACGACGGCGTGAAAACCAGAGTGAGTGATAGCGGTGGGTATGGCGAACTCGGCCACGCCGCGCAATATCCCACAGCAGCAAGTGCAACAGTTACACACGTAAAAGTGTCCGTCGCGATAGTTGCCGGTGGTGTGTACCAATCCCTCCTCCTCGGCCTCGCGCAAGATGCGCAGCGCCTCCTCCTTGCCAATAGCGCGAGTCGTCTCACTGTGACCGAAGGCGTTCTCCACCGGAGCGAACGCCAGGCAGTTGTTGACCTCGTGCTCACAGCCCTTGCCGACGAGTCGCTGCTGGACGCGGCAGATGCAGTCGCTGACGCCCCAGGACTTGGCCCCTTCCAACAACTCGGTGGCGCGCTCGTAAGGAAATATCTCCAGGTCGAAAGGGATCGCCTCCTCGACCGGGATGACGCGGTGGATGGGCGGCGTGCTGCGGATTATGGCGCCGCCTTGCGTCTCCTGGTAGTATTCCTCGAACAGCGTGGCCAGCTCCCTATCCATACGGGATAGCTGGTGCTCGTAAATGCCAAAGGCGAACGGCATCAGCCCAAAGAGTACCTGGCCCTTGCTCCTCTTGAAAATGATTTGCCCCTGGCGGGCCATCTCCTTGAGCGTGCGGTAGGCCGTCTGGGGGTCAACGCCGGCGCGGGCGGCGATGTCGGCGGCCGGCTCGGCTGTCAGTCGCATCACGCCGGCCAGCGCGGCTTCCTCCGGTGTGAATATCTTGGCCAGCAAGCGCAACTCGGCGCCGCTCTCGGTGGCCGGGAAGCCGTTGGGAATGGCGTCTAACCGCCGGGCCAGGCGGCGATAGACGTTCTCGGTCTCAGGTTCTAGCATTGGTTGCCCCCTCCGTGTTGTTCCGTGTTGTGTTGGTCGCCAGGTGATTATAGGCTAGATTCGGATTTTGTCCACTTTTTTCAACTTCCGACTAGATATCTTATGTCAAGTAGGTGGCAGAACCGCCTCTTACTTGACATAAAACAGGAATGCGAGCACATTCGCCGTGCTCGGTGTAGACCCCGCGAAGCAATCTCCCGCCCTCAAATGCAAGCAAGCGGGGATCGCGCCTGACCAACGGGACTAGTGCTCCAAAAACAACCTCGTAGACGCGCTTTCCGCGCCTGCAATTCCAGTTGGATATTACAACAATTACAGCAAAACTTCTTGTTACTCGCGCATGTACCCACGGGCAAACTTGCCCACCACCTGCTTTGTGTTAGAATAGCACTCCTATGTCAACACAGCATAATTTCCGGCTACTACTAGGCGCCCTTTTACTCTGCTTTTGCCTTGCCTTTGTCGCTGGCTTTGGCGTCCATCAACTCTGGGGGCAGGTTGAGCAAACCGCTCGACCTGCCAAGCTCCTGGGACAGTTCTGGGAGGCCTGGGCGCTGGTGGAAGAGTATTTCTACGGCGAACTGCCGCCGGCGCAGGAGCGCACGTATGGAGCCATCCGCCAGGCCCTGACCCTGCTCAATGACCCCTACACAGTCTTTGTCGAGCCTCAGCCCCGCGAGTTGGAGCGGGACCGTCTGCGCGGGGCCTTTGGCGGCATAGGGGTTGCCCTGGAGAGTAATCCCGAGGGTGACATATTGCTCTCCCCCCACCCCGACTCCCCCGCCGAACGGGCCGGCGTCGTCGCCGGTGACATCTTGCTGGCGCTGGACGGTGAAGAGATCGCCGTGGGCGCGACTGTGGATGACATCAGCGCCCGCTTGCACGGCGAGGTGGGCACTCCCGTGACACTCACCATCTCTCACCCCCCCACCCCGCCGTTCGACCTCACCATCACGCGGGAGGAGATTCAAGTGCCCTCCGTGACCTGGCGGATGCTCGAGCGGGCGCCGGACGTGGGTTATATGCGCATCGAATCGTTCACTGAACGGACGGGGGACGAGGCGGCTGCCGCCATCCGTGAGATGCAGGCGCAAGGAGTCGCCGCTTTAATTCTGGACCTGCGCGACAATTCCGGAGGGCTGATCAGCCCGGCCGTCGCCACTGTCGGCCACTTTATCCACGACGGCGTCGTGCTGTACGAACTGACCCGCCGCGAGCCTGAGGAACAGGCCGTCGAGGTACAGGGCGGCAGCATCGCTGCTGACATCCCCCTGGTCGTGCTGGTAAACGGCGGGACGGCCAGCGCGGCCGAGATCGTCGCTGGCGCGTTGCAGGATCATGGTCGCGCCGCTCTGGTTGGAGAACCCACCTTTGGCAAAGGATCGGTTCAACTGATCTATGAGATTTCCGACGGTTCGTCCGTGCACATCACTTCGGCCGTGTGGTTGACGCCAGATCGAAAACGCATCGAAGGGAAAGGGCTGACGCCCGACGTCCACGTCGTGCGCGGCGACGGGCCGCAAGATGAACAGATCGAGCGCGCCGTGATGTATCTCTTATCACGAGATTAGGAGTTGGTTATGGATAGCATTACACGGATACTCAAATTCTTGTTTGTGACCACCATCGTGGTCATCTTTTCCGCGACCGCCTTTGTCGCCGGTTTTGGCACCTCCTATCTGCTGGCCGGGAGTGGCGCGCTGCCAGCCTGGTCGGCAAGCGCCCCAACGGCCACGCCGCCAGCAGAAGGCGGCGAAGAAGAAAAAGTTACCACCCCCACACCCTCATCCGCTCCCACACCCATACCGCTCCCCACACCGGCGAATAGAGACGAGGAAGCTTTCCAGACTTTTTGGGAAGTGTGGGATCTGGTACAGCGCAACTTTTACGGCGAGTTGCCGGACATGCAAAAAGTGACCTACGCCGCCATTCACGGTATGCTGAGTACGCTGGACGACGATTACACCGCCTTCATCGAACCGGAGGTAGCGGCCGTGATAGCCGAGGACGCCACCGGCGAGTTCGAGGGCATCGGCGCGTTCGTAGACCTGGACGAAGACGGCAAAGTGGAACTGGTGGGTATCTTTGAGGACGGCCCGGCGGAAAAAGCGGGATTGCTCACCGGCGACCGGGTGATAGCGGTGGACGGCGTCTCCGTCGTCGGCAAGACGCTCTACGAAGCCATCAACCTGATCCGCGGGGAGGCCGGCAGCGACGTCGTGCTGCTCGTGGAGCGCGAGGGCGAGCCGGAGCCGTTCGAGGTCACTGTCACCCGCGCCCGTCTGGAGATTCCCATCGTTGAGGTGGAAATGCGCGACGACGGCGTCGGCTACATCCGGCTGTACGAATTCAGCGCTACGGCGCACGCGCGCATGAAAGATGGCTTGGAGGAGCTCTTGGCTCAGGATCCGACCGGCATCGTTTTTGACCTGCGCAACAATCCGGGCGGTTGGCTGGAGCAGGCCGTCAACGTAGCCGATCTATTCCTCGACGATGGTGTGATCGTCGTCGAACGCTGGAGCGATGGCAGAGAGAAACGAGTCGAGGCCGAACCCGGAGACGTGGGGGAGGACGTACCACTGGTCGTGCTGGTAAACGGCGGCAGCGCCAGCGCATCCGAGATCGTCGCCGGGGCGCTCCAGGACCGGGAACGAGCCATACTGATCGGGGAACTGACCTTTGGCAAGGGCTCGGTGCAGCGTCCCTTCACCCTCAGCGATGGCTCGGAACTACGGGTCACTTCGGCCCTGTGGTTCACGCCCAACGACCGGGCCATTCACGGCCAGGGAATAACTCCCGACATTGAGATGCCGTGGCCCGTTGACGAGGAACTGGAGCAAGACCCTCAGTTGGAAAGAGCCGTCGAGTATCTACTGACAGGAGAGTGATGTCGGGCACCAAGACCATCGCCACCAACCGCAAAGCGGCTCACGACTTTAACCTGGAAGACCGTTACGAAGCGGGCCTGGTCCTCAAGGGAACAGAGATCAAGTCCATCCGCGCCGGACGGGTGAGTTTGAAAGAAGGGTACGTGCAGCCCCGGCGTGGCGAACTGTGGCTGATTGACGTGCACATCGCGCCCTACGAACCAGCGGGAAGATACGGCCACGAGCCTAAACGTCCACGCAAGCTGCTGCTCCACCGGCGGGAGATTGACCGGTTGATCTCGCGGGTTCAAGAGCGCGGATATACCATCGTGCCTCTACGTCTGTACCTGAAGGAAGGGCGCGCCAAGATCGAGATCGCGCTGGCGCGGGGAAAGCGCAAGTACGATAAGCGGCAAGCTATCGCCAAACGAGAAGCTCAACGAGACGTGGAGCGCGCTTTGAAGGAGCGATGACACAATGCGGCAACCGCTTTCCGCTCTATCGGGTACAGAGTTGTTCTCCATCCATCAGGTCAACCATCTTCCCGATGAGCAAAAGCTACGAGTTTATCGCCGCCTCGTGCCCCACCGAGTCCTCCGCCTTTTCGGAATTGACCCCGAGACACTGGCAGACAGTGAGGGCCGGCGTCTCGTCGAGATCGAGTGTCCGTCCGGCACTTCGTCTGTGGAACTCGTCTTGCGCCACGCTTGGAACGCGCAAGACCCGACGGTGTTCTTGCAAATAGCCGACACGCCCAACAACCAGATCGAGGTGCTCCTGTTCATCATCAACGACCCTCACGCGGAGCGGTTCGACACCGACCGCCTGCCGGATGGGACGCCGACCTATTTCGGCACGCTGGAACGAAACGTCGCGGAAGAGGTGCGAGCGATGAAAGCTGGTCTCGCGCCAGGTCAGGTGCGGGCCGGTCTGAGCCTGACCCGGCGGTTGATCCCCACCCTGGAACAGTTCGTCACCGGCCTGCACCACGACGCGGTTTACATCCAACCGCTGGCTTATCACAACGCCATTCTCTTTGAGCGACTTGGTTTCTCCTACATGCTGGGGCTGGGTCGGATGGAGTGGATTCACAAGGAATTTGCCCCTGGGGGATTGCTGTTCGGGCGACTGGATGGGAGCACTCCATTCCGTCAGCCCGGCGCAGAGTCCAATGTCCGTGGTCGAAGCTGGGCCATCCACGACGGTATCCTCGGCGAGCCTTACACCGACGTGAAAATGTACAAGCGCGTGGGCGTTCACGCCGGCGTCGTCACCTTCCCCAACGCCGTGTGGTAGGAAAGGTATACGGCAGTTTTTTCGCATAGCCTATTTTATTGTCTGAGAAACCGGACGAGTCGGAGGGGAATTGCCCCCCATAATGACTATGCGAAAGGGCAGGGCAAGGACAGCCGCACTCCTTGACAGCTAAGGATCATGCATTATAATGCCCCCGCGTCTCTACTCAAAAAAAGGAGTATTTTATGGAACAGATACAACCCCAATCCATCGCCGACCTGAAACCCAAGATGCGCCTGCCAGGAACCGTAAAGGAGACCTACCTGTACGGCGCAGTGGTTGACATCGGCCTGGAGCGAGACGGTATGGTCCACATTTCTCAGCTTGCTCCCAAGCGCATCAACCGCGTGACGGACGTGGTTCAACCTGGGGACAGTGTGGAGGTGTGGGTCACCAAGGTAGACCCCGAACAGGGGCGTATTGGCTTGACGATGGTCGAGCCGCCTGAGGTGGACTGGCGCGAACTGGCAACGGACCAGGTCTACAATGGCACCGTGACGCGGATGGAGAATTATGGCGTCTTTGTAGATATCGGAGCTGAGCGTCCGGGCCTGCTGCATGTCCGAGAGATGTCAGATGACTACATTCGCCACCCATCGGAATTGGTCAAAATCGGCGACGAGATCGAAGTGCGCGTCCTCAAACTAGATCGCCGCAAGCGGCGAATTGACCTGGCAATGCCGGATCCCGGCGCGATGCTGGAGGAAATGGAGGAAGAGCAAAAGCCCACCCAGACGGCGATGGAGATCGCGCTGCAACGCGCTAAATCGCCGGGCAAAGGGCGCAAGCAGCGCCACAGGAAACCTCGCTCCCCTGACCTATCCGAACGGGAAAGAATCCTGGCAAGCACTCTCGAAAAACATTCACAGCACTAGAGTTTTTCGACCGCGTCACGCACCGCGCGGATATTCGACGTAGGCGCAACGATAGGCGTGACACACCCCGTACCGAGAATAAAGCGCCGACCGCCAGTTTGCGCCATTGCGTCGGCAGCCTGCTCCCACACTTGCTCCGGGTCGCCTCGCACCATCACGTCCCAACGCTGCAACCCGCCGCACACTGCGCCGCCGAAGCGACGTTTGCCCTCCGCCAGCCTCGGCTCCGTCTCCCGGTCGTGCCAATTGAGCACCTGGACAGGATAATCCGCCAACAGGTCGAACATCACGTCGCGGCCGTGCAAGTGCAACACGTTCAGCCACAGCCTCTGCGCCGCTTCCAACACCCGCAGGTCATAAGAGCGGCCAAAGGCCAGGTACTCGGCTTCATTTAGCAGGCTATACTGTGCGTGCTGAACGGCGTAAAAAATCCCATCGGTACCCGCTTCACACACCGAGGCGACGAAACGAATCGTCGTCTCGGCAATAGTCTCCAGGCCAGCGTGGACCGCATCGGGATAGCGGCGCAGGTGCACCAGCAACCGCTCTTTGCCCACCAGGTTCTTGGCCTGGGACAAAGGGCTAAAGACAGTCTGAATAAAAGGCGTCTCCCCCTCCAACCCGTCCGCGATCAACCTCAAACAGTGCAATTGCGCGCCCAGAGCGCCCTCGGTGGGGTCGAGGGGGCAAAGTTTGAGCCAGTCGTCGGGCGACCGGATGGGGTAATGGGTATACTCGCGGGTACCCTCCAGTTTATCCCCGCTCCACTGATCACGCGCTCCCCAATCTTGCGCGCAAAATCCGCTGGCCGGTGTGACCTTGACAAAGTCAAAGTCGTACCTGCGCTGGAAAGCGAGCGTCGCCGCCGCCAGGTCCGCGGGGCGGTAGTCGTCCCCAGGGAAGTGGCGCCACAAGGCCACCGGGGGACGGTCCACTTGCTCGCCCTCGATAGCGGCCCGCAGTCGTTCGATTTTCGTCATCTTGGTCATTACACTCTCCCATTTTCGCGCGATTGGTAAATCGCGGCTACATTTTCGTTAGTCCGTGTTATCAAAGAATCACTCGATCACTTCGATTGAAGCGATCACGATGCTATCGCCGACCGCTCGCCCTTCATCGTCACGTCGCTGCAAGCGATAGCCACCGGCGGACGAGTACAATCCTACATTGAGCAAGTATTCGCCCGGCTGCGTCTCCGGTAGAACGCGGATCTCGTACTCGTCCCACACGTATTTGTCGAGCGGCCAGCGCGTCGTCGGCAGGTCGCCTGGATTGATGTGATCCTCCTGCCCCCACAGGATGTGCAGCGGTTGCGCCAGGTGAACAAAGGATTGGTAATTCACGCTCAACGGCTCCAGCGCGCGCCAATAGAGCACAACGGAGAACTCTTCGCCAGCGCGTACACGCCGCCGGGGCAGATCGTAACCCAAAAGCTCAATCTGACCGTCAAAGTTGGCCCGCAGATCGTGCCGCGCAGCCCATGCCTCTCCCGGCGGTGAGGTGTAGCGCAACCAGTCGTCGCGCGGGTCGATTACGCCGCTTTTGACAATGACGAACAACAGGAGCGCACCACCCAGCCAGAGCCAGTTGGGGGTTGGGGGTTGGGGATTGGGGGGTTGAGAGTTGCGCATTAGCGCCAGGGCAACGATCAACATCATCACACCGGCCGCTGAGATGATCCAGCCGGCCGTGCGAGGCGGCGTGTCCGTGAATTGCACTACCACCTCGTGCTCTCCCTCTGGGACCCAAAGCGTGATGAACCCTTCGGGATAAGCGATCTCAATCTCGACCTCGTCGCCGTCCACGTAGGCCCGCCAGCCGGGAAAGTAGAAGGTGAACAGACGCAGGACAAACCTCTCCGGCATGTAGACGGAGAAACGGTCGTAAAGCGGGCGGTGTTCGATAATCTCGGCCCTGGCCCCCGTCGGCAGCGAGGCCCGATTGATCCTATCCACCGGGCCGGGGACGTAGGACTCGATCAGGCTGGCCTCGGGGTGTACCATCACCTGCGCCGCTCCCGTCGGCATAAAGTCCGCCGTCGAGGTAGTGCCGAGCGCCAGGCTGCGCTGCTCCCACTCGATGATGTCGTGAGGGGCCGTGGGGCCAAAGTCAGAAGGCCACAACGGTGGGTAGAGCACCGGCAGCGCCAGGGTCAGCATCGCCGCCAGGCCAGCGGCCAGCGCCGGATTGCGCCAGCGACCAGCGGGCAACAGGGTCGCACCGCCTGCCGCGCACAGCGCCAGCATCAGATTGGCCGGTCCCAGCAAGCGCCACGGGAACTGGAGGTACACCATCAACGGAACACGTTCCCAAACAGAGAGTGAGGCCGGCAACATCAAAAAGAGCAACCCCAACCCAACCAGGACGAAATATGCCAAAATTCGCCGGTTGGGGGTCGCAGGACGCAGGAGCGCGCCCAGCGCCGGAAGCGCCAGTGACCACTGGGCCGGCCCCAGGTTGAAGCGGTAGCGCGGGGCGGTCGCGCCCAGGTCGAGCAAGCGCGAGGGGGCCAGCAGTTCCCCTAAAGATAAAAAGTGCTGGCGAAAGTCAAAGTGGCCGGGGCCGACGACGTTCAACCGCACTGCGCTCCGCTCCAATATCGCCGGCAGCCAGAAAAAAGCGACGATGGCAGCCGCCAGGGCAAGGGCCAGCCCCCCCCACCCCGCCCGGTCGCGCCCCGGGCCGAACAAAATCTCCCACACCCAGTAAGCCAGCAGCAAAACGGTGGATACCATGGCTAGCAAATTGTGGCTGAGCAAGAGAGCCGCCAGCGATAGCACGCTTCCCAACAGCGCCCCCCGCCCCCCCACCCTCATCAAGCAGCGAAAGGCATAAAAGACCAGCGGAAGCAAACAGATGGAGAAATGCTCCGCCAGGACGCCGCGCGCATGAGGATCAATATAGACAACGTAGGGAGCGAACACATAGGAGGCCGCCGCCAGCACCCCCGCCGCCGGCCCAAACAACTCGCGCCCCAAGAGGTAGGTCCCCAGAGAGGCAACGAGCAACCCCAACACAAACACCGCCTTCACCCCACCCACGATGTCCACACCCGGCAGCAGGTCGAACAGGTTCGCCAGGTAGTAGGTCAGCGGAGCATAATAGTTAAAGATGGGATAGCCGTAACCATAGTAAAAGTCGGGCGCCCAGCGGGGATAGGCAGCGCCGCCGCGGATGGTATGGCCCAATTCGGCCGCCCGGTAGACGTGTAGCTCGGCATCCGTGTGATGAGGCAGGCCAGGCCGGGTGAGGAACGCGGCCGCCGCGACGAGGGCCAGGGCCAAAACCAAAACGTGAAACGTGAAACGTGAAACGTGAAACGTGAAACGTGAAACGTGAAACGTCAAACGTGAAGCGTGATGTGTTCCCTGCCAGATCATTACGTTTCGCGTTTCACGTTGACGTTTCACGCAACTTGCGCCACGAGATCGGCGATCTGCTCCGGGTGCTCGGCCACCCGCACGCCGACCGCCTCGAAAGCAGCGACCTTTTCAGCCGCCGTGCCGCTGCCGCCCTGGATGATGGCTCCGGCGTGGCCCATACGCTTGCCGGGCGGCGCGGTTCTCCCCGCGATAAAGGCGGTGACCGGCTTGGTCATCCGCTCGGCGATAAAGCGGGCGGCCCGCTCCTCGTCGCTGCCGCCGATCTCGCCGATGAGCACCACCTGCTCGGTCAGCGGGTCATTCTCGAACATCTCTAGCACGTCAATAAAAGTCGTGCCAATGATGGGATCGCCGCCAATGCCCACACACGTGGTCTGACCGATGCCGCGTGCCGTCAGCGCATAGACCACCTCGTAAGTCAGCGTGCCGGAGCGGGAGACGACGCCCACCGGGCCGGAGACAGCGATGTGACCAGGCATAATGCCGACCTTGGCCTCGCTAGGGGTGAGCAAGCCCGGGCAGTTGGGGCCGACCAGTCGCACCCCTCTCTGGTCGAGGTAGGCGCGGACGCGGATCATGTCCAGCGTGGGGATGCCCTCGGCGATGCAGACAATCAGTGGGATGCCGGCGGCGGCTTCCAGGATCGCGTCGCTGGCAAAGCGGGCCGGGACGTAGGCGATGGCCGCGTTGGGCTCGGTCGCCGCCACCGCCTCAGCGACGGTATCAAAGACGGGCACCTTGCCATCACACGCCCACTGACCACCCTTGCCGGGTGTGACGCCGGCCACGATCCGCGTACCGTAGGCGAGCATCTGGTCGCTGTGGAACTCGCCCTCGCGCCCGGTGATGCCTTGCACCAGCAACCGCGTGTTCTTGTCAACTAGGATCGCCATCGTTATCTCACCTCCAATTCACCCCTGGCGGCAGCGACCGCTTTCTGCGCCGCGTCCGCCAGCGTCGTGGCCGTGATCAGCTCGTAGCCCGATGCAGCCAAAACCGCCCGCCCCTCCTCCTCGTTCGTGCCCACCAGCCGGGCGACCAGCGGAACGTCCGGCTTGACCTCCTCGAAAGCGACCAGGATACCCTTGGCCACCTCGTCGCAGCGGGTGATTCCGCCAAAGATGTTGAACAGCACCGCCTTGACATTGGGGTCGGCCAGGATGAGGCGCAGCGCCGTCGCCACCCGCTCCGCTTTGGCCCCGCCGCCGATATCCAAAAAGTTGGCCGGCGCGCCGCCAAAGTGCTTGGCAATGTCCATCGTCGCCATCGCCAGTCCCGCGCCGTTGACCATGCAGCCGATCTCGCCCTCGAGTTGGACGTAGCTCAGGCCAGCCTCCCGCGCCTCTCGTTCGGTTGGCGTCTCTTCGTCCAGGTCGCGCATCTCGGCCAGGTCGGGGTGGCGGAAGAGACCGTTATCGTCGAGCACCATCTTGCCATCCACCGCCAGCAGCTCCCCCGCGCCGGTGACGACCAGCGGATTGATCTCGGCCAGCGAAGCGTCGTAGGCCACGAACGCCTCGTACAGGCCGCGCGCGATGCGGTCGAAGGCACGGCGCTGCTCGGCCGCCAGCCCGATCCCCTTGGCCAACTCCATCGTCTGGTAGCCGCGCAACCCCAGGAAGGGGTCAATGGTTATCTTTTTAATGGCGTCAGGGTTGGTACGGGCCACCTCTTCGATCTCGACGCCCCCCTCGGAGGAGGCCATCATCACCGGGCGGCGGGCGGCCCGATCCACGACGATGCCCAGGTAGATCTCGTGCCGGATGTCGGCTGCCTCGTCCAGCAGCACTCGGCGCACCGGCAGGCCCTTGATCTCCATCCCCAGGATCTCGCCGGCCAGTTTTTCGGCCTCGGCAGGAGTCTGGGCGAGCTTGATGCCGCCGGCCTTGCCGCGCCCTCCGACCAGTACCTGGGATTTGACGACGACCCGTCCTCCCAATTCCTCGGCAATGCGGCGCGCCTCCTCCGGCGTCGTGGCGACCTCGCCGGTCGGGATCGGCACGCCGTGGGCGGCAAAGAGCCGTTTGGATTGATACTCGTGTAGTTTCACGTGTTTACCTCCATAGGTGGTTGGTTTGTTGGTCGGCCCAGATTATAGCACAGCAGGCACACTGGTCAAGACTGCGCTTGTCAAGCCGGCCACGATAGGCTATACTTGGGCGTGGAATGGGAGAAGGAGTATGTACCATGTCTTTGCGGTATCCGACGGCAGCGGCAGGACGGCCGAACGGGCGCTGATTGCAGCCCTGGCGCAATTCGCGGGCGCGGACGTCAAGATCGAACGGCGGGAGAAAGTGCGCACCGAGGAACACGTGCACCAGGTGGTACGAGAGGCCGCTCAGGTCAGAGGCTTTATCCTCCACACACTGGTTTCAAACAGCCTGCGCCAGACCATGTTGCGCGCGGGACGGATGCACAACGTCGAGACGATTGATCTGATGGGGCCGCTGCTGGCGCGGCTTTCTCAACAACTCTCTATCTCACCCACTGAAAAGCCCGGTCTATTCCGGCAACTGAACGAAGAGTACTTCCGGCGCATCGAGACAATGGAGTTCGCCTACCGCCACGACGACGGTCGCCGCGCTAACGAGCTTGCGCAGGCGGAGCTGGTGTTGGTGGGGGTCTCGCGCACCTTCAAGACCCCGCTCAGCATCTATCTCTCTTTCAAGGGATGGTTCGTCGCCAACGTGCCCATCGTGCTGCAAGTAAAGCCGCCGCCAGAGTTGTTCGATCTGCCCCCCGGCCACGTTTGCGGCCTCACGATTAACCCACTGCGACTGGTGGAACTGCGGCGCGTGCGGCACGAATACCTGGGTGGAGCCGCCGGCGACTATGCCGACCTCGACTTTGTACAGCGAGAAGTGGGGTATGCGCTCGCCATCTTTCACAGCCGCCCTCAGTGGCCCGTCGTAGACGTGACCGACAAACCCATAGAAGAGATCGCTTCCGAGATCTTGGCGCTCGCGAGGCAGACACAGTCGGATTAGCAGATACAAGACCATGCCCAAAGTGACCCCGGTTCGCAAACAGTATCTCCAGATCAAGGCCCAGCATCCGGACGCTATTCTCTTCTTCAGGCTGGGCGATTTCTACGAGACCTTTGACGAGGACGCAGAGGTCGCCGCCCGCGAGCTCGACCTCGTCCTGACCTCGCGCCCGGTCGCCAAGAACCAGCGCGTGCCGATGGCCGGCGTCCCCTACCACGCCGTCGAGGGGTACATCGCCCGCCTCATCGAAAAGGGCTACCGCGTCGCCATCGCCGAGCAAATAGGAGAAGCTACCGGCCGGGGACTGGTCCACCGGGCAGTGAGGCGAGTCGTGACCCCCGGCACCGTCGTCGAGCCGGCGCTGCTGGACGAGAAGCGACCCAATTACCTGGCAGCGGTGGTTATCGAAGAGGAACAGGCCGGGTTGGCCTACGCCGACATCACCACCGGCGAGTTTGCCGCCGCCCGCCTGGACGCGACAGAGGTGGAGCAAGAACTTGCGCGGCTGCAACCCCGCGAATGTCTGATACCGGACACCTCCAACAACCAATACCCTATACCCAACTATACCCACCTCACACCGCTCCCGCTCTACCGCTTCGAGTTGGGGGCAGCCCAACGAGTATTGCTCGACCACTTTGACGTGACGACGCTGGAAGGCTTTGGCTGCGCCGGCAGACCGCTGGCTATCCGGGCCGCTGGCGCCATCGTTCATTACCTGCGCGAGACCCACGAGGGAGCGCTGGCGCAGATCGTGGCCCTCAGCACTTACTCGACCGCCCGCTTTATGATGCTCGACGGGGCCACGCGCCGCAACTTGGAGCTGACCGAGACGATCCGCGAGCACAAAGCGCGCGGCTCGCTGCTGGGCGCGCTCGACCTGACACTCACCCCGATGGGCGGGCGGCTGCTGCGGACACGGCTAGCCCAGCCGCTGCTCGACCGGGCGGAGTTAGAAGCGCGGCTGGACGAGGTGCAAGCGTTCTACGACGACACTATCCTGCGCGGAAGAGTGCGCGAACTGCTCAAGGAGGTCTCTGACCTGGAGCGGCTGACCAATCGGGTGCTGGCGGGCATAGCGCGGCCAAGAGACCTGGTCGGCTTGCGCAAGACCCTCCAAACTGTGCCGGAACTCGTAGCGACGATGCAGGAGGCAGGAGGCAAGAGGCAGGATGCAGGAGGCAGGATGCAGGATTTTGTATCTTTTCTCAATCCCTGCGATGACGTCGTTTCTCTCGTCGCCTCCGCCATCGTGGACGACCCGCCGGCGAGCATGTCCGATGGCGGCGTCATCCGGCCCGGCTTTTCCTCGGAACTGGATAGCGTCGTCATGGCCGCGCGGGACGCCAAAGCGTGGGTCGCCAACCTGGAAAAGAAGGCGCGCGAGCGCACCGGTATCAAGAACCTCAAGGTGGGTTTCAACAAAGTCTTTGGTTACTATATTGAGGTCACCAAATCCAACCTGGACGCGGTTCCTGAGGAATACATCCGCAAACAGACGTTGGTCAACGCCGAGCGGTATATCACGCCAGAGTTGAAGGAATACGAATCTCTGATCCTGAACGCCAAAGAGCGGCAAGTCGAGATCGAATCACGATTATTCAAAGAGGTCTGCCGGCAGGTGGGAGCACGGAGCGGGCCATTGCTCGAGACGGCGCGGGCGCTGGCCCGGGTGGATACAGCGGCGTCGCTGGCCGAGGTGGCCGTGCGCAACCGGTACGTGCGGCCTGAACTGGACGACGAGGACGCGGGCTGCCGCTTGGAGATCGTAGCCGGAAGACACCCCGTCGTCGAGCGGGCGCTACAGGAGGAGCCTTTCACACCCAACGATTTGCACCTCAACGATGATGAGCGCATCCTGATCATCACCGGGCCGAACATGGCCGGAAAGTCAATCTACCTGCGGCAGAATGCGCTCATCGTACTGATGGCCCAGATGGGCAGCTTTGTACCAGCCGACCGGGCGCGGATCGGCATCGTGGACCGCATCTTTACCCGCATTGGGGCGATGGATGAGATCGCCGCCGGTCGCTCGACCTTTATGGTCGAGATGATCGAGACAGCCAACATCCTCAACCACGCCACACCCCGCAGCCTGCTCATCCTCGACGAGATCGGCCGCGGCACCAGCACCTACGATGGCCTCTCCATCGCTTGGGCGGTAGTCGAATACCTGCACAACCATCCGCAGCGACGAGCACGCACGCTCTTTGCCACCCACTACCACGAGCTGACCGAAACGGCTGAACGACTCCCCGCGGTGCGCAATTACAATCTGGACGTGGTGGAGGAAGAAGGCCGGGTCGTATTCCTGCACAAGGTGATAGCCGGTGGAGCGGACCGCTCCTATGGCATCCACGTGGCACAGTTAGCGGGCGTGCCCAAGCCCGTCATTCACCGGGCCGAGGAATTGCTGAACCAGTTGGAAAGCGGCGAATTTCGCCCCGGCACGCCCGCGCTGGAACCTCGCCAGCCGCTGCTCTTTGCCGACCAGCACCCGGTGGTAGAAACACTGCGGGAACTGGACGTCTCCCAAATGACGCCCTTGGAGGCCATCAACGAGCTATACAAGTTACAGCGGCGGGTGAAAAAAGATTAGGGCGGAAGAGCGTGGTCGTAGACGTGCGCCGCTTACAGCAGCTTGACGATCAACCGGGCAACCAGCAAGAGAGCCAGGCCAATAGGCAGAATCAGCAGCCCTACCCCCAGCACCGGGGTCAGTCCCACGCCAACCAGCGAGACGACCACCCCTACCAGCCCAAAGACGCCCGCCAGTATCACTGCCAGCAACGCGAGTGGCAGCTTGATCAGCCAGGCCAGTAACAGGAACGGCAGTTTGAGCAACCAGGTCAGAAAATCTAACATCACTTTCACCTCCATCCACCTCCATCTTCTCGTTAACTTTAATACGCAAGGCGCCTTTCCAGGTTGCACTCGCCCGCGCACCGATTTCGATGAAACCTGGATTATCAAATCCAAGCCAGGGGCGGGAACGGCCGAGTAGTTACTGAGGAATATCCGTGTATCAGAAGGGCTTGATAGTTCAGACAAAGCTGACTCCCCCGCGCCTCCACAAGCGCACTCTCCATCGCACCCGTCTGACCCACCGATTGCTGGAGGTGTTAGACTATCGTCTCGCCATCGTACAGGCCGGGGCCGGCTATGGCAAGAGCACCGCGCTGGCGGCGCTCGCAGAGAAAGGTCACCCCCTGGCGTGGTATCATCTCAGCACCGAGGATGGAGACCCTCTCGTTTTTCTCCTCCACCTCATCCACAGCTTCCGTACCGCCCTGCCGGGCCTATCTGAGGAGCCGCTGACGCTGTTAGACACGTGGGAGAGGGGAAACAGCGAGTTGCCGTGGGTGACCGTCGTGGGCGGACTGATCAATCAGTTGGCCGAACAGTCTAAAGGCCCCGTGCTCTTGATCCTCGATGATTTTCACCTTCTGGGCGACTCCGCCGAGACTGGCCGCATCCTGGATTGGTTCATCGGACGCGCGCCGTCCGACCTGCACGTTATTCTCTCTACCCGCTATCCACTCAAACTGCCCACCCTGGTCACTTGGAGGGTCAGGGGCGAGGTGCTGGATATCGGACAGGAGGAATTGACCTTTACGTCCGGAGAGATCGAGTCGCTTTTCCACGAGCAGTATAATCTACCCCTCACCGCCGAGGAAGTGGGGCACCTGGCGGCCAAGACCGAGGGTTGGGCCATCGCCTTACAACTGATCTGGCAGGGATTGCGCAGCGAGGCCGTCTCCACGCTGTCTCAGGCCCTGGAGCGGCTGTCCGGCTCTTCCGAGAACCTCTTTGCCTATCTATCTCAGGAGGTTTTAGAGCAGCAGCCCCCCGATGTTCAAGAGTTTCTGCTCATCACGGCAGTGCTGCGAGAGATGACGGCGGCTGTCTGCGATTGCCTGCGGGGCCGCGACGATAGCGACCAAATCCTGCGCTATCTCTTGGAAAGCGGGTTGTTCACCACGGATATGGGCAACGGCCACGCGCGCTACCAGTCACTCTTCCGCGAGTTCCTATGCCACCGCCTGACCCCGCACGCAGAGCGAAGAGCACACCGCAAGGCCGCCGACTGTTGGCAACGCCAGGGAGGGCCAGAGGAAGCAATCTATCACCTGTTGGCGGCCAACGCCTTCGAAGAGGCGGCCGGCATCCTCGAACGGTTAGGACGAGAGATGGTGCGGGACGGTCGTCTCGACACACTGGCCGGGTGGATCGGCGATCTATCCCCAGACGTACTCGAGCGTCATCCGCTCCTCTTAATCTACCTGGGCGATGTAGCCCGCCTTCACAGCCGCTTCGACAAAGCCCTAGATTGGTACCGCCAGGCGGAGAAACGGTGTCGCGCCAGAGACGACATGCAAGGGACCAGTCAGGCCTTGCGCGGTCAGGCGCGAGTCTACCTGGACACGGTCAATCCCAGACAGGCGGAGCATCTGTTACAGGATGCGCTACGACTTTCCGACGGCCAGGAAGACCGCGAGAGTCGCGCTCGTTTACTAGAGCTATTAGCGGAGAATCTGCTCAACCTGGGCCGGCTGGAGGAGGCTGAACGTCTCCGGGCACAGTTCAAAGAGTTGCGGGAGGAGGGGCCTGGAAGAGCCGAGTTAGCAGTGCGCGTACTTTTGCGTACCGGTCAGCTGGATCAGGCGCGCCGCCTACTGGAAGAGCGGGCGGAGGCCGAACGGCGGGAACCCATCCTGCGCCCTCGCTCCCACCGCGAGACGCTCCTGCTGCTTTCTCTGATCCTATCCTTCCAGGGTGAAGGGGAAAAGGCGTACCGCTGTGCAGTAGAGGGCACCGAACGCGGACAGGCCCTACATTCCCCTTTCGTCACTGCCGTCGGTTATATGCGCCAGGGACATGCCTGGCTCTTGCGCAAAGCCTCCCAGGCATACGACGAAGCCTGTCGCTGCTTTAGAGAAGCTATCGCTCTGGGAGACACTCTGGCGGTGCCACGCCTCAAGGTAGAGGCATTCTGGGGGTTGTGCCGGGCGCTCGGCTTCCGGGGGAAAATCGAAGAGGCCGAACGGGCGGCCGAACAAGGGATCGAGATCGCCCAGCGGGCCGGCGACGAGTGGATCGAGGCCCTCATCCGCGTCTCAATGGGGGCCGGATATACGCTCGCCCAGCGATACGCGGATGCCTCCATCTGGCTGGCCCAAGCGGCGAACGCTTTCCGTGAATGCGGAGACACCTTCGGTGAAGCGGTGTCTCGGCTCTGGCAATGCCTATTGTGGGAGGAGACGGAGGACACCGCCCGGCTAGAACATGGAGTTGGCGAACTCTTACAACTGATCAACCAACACGGGTACGTTTATCTCTTTACCCACAAAACCCTACTGGGACCGCCTGACCACCGCCGTTCGGTCCCCCTCCTGCTCTTTGCCCGGGACGCCACACGACAGCGCGTCTATGCCGAGAGCATCCTGGCCCAGATGGGGCTGGAACGGCTAGAGATTCACCCTGGCTACCAGCTACGGATACAGACCTTGGGCTCCTTCCGCGTCTGGCGAGGCGCACAAGAGATCGCACCACAAGATTGGCAGCGTGAAAAGGCCCGCCAGTTGTTCCAATTACTGCTGACCTACCGGCGCAAGATGCTGGACCGGGATCAAATCGTAGAATTGCTGTGGCCCGGGCTGGCCCCCGAACCGGCCTGGCGGGATTTTAGGGTAGCTCTCAGCACTCTTTTCCGGGTGCTAGAGCCAGAGCGGAAACGGGCAGCACCCTCGGCCTATGTGCTCCGTGACGGCAGTCTGTACGGTCTGCGACCCGGGGCCGACCTATGGCTGGATGCCAAGCAGTTCGAGCGTCTGGTCGCTGAAGGGAACAGCCACTTTGACCGCGATCTGGAAACCGGGATAGATCGCTACCGGCAAGCGCTGGCCCTCTATCAGGGGGAATATCTGCAAGAATGTCCCTACAAAGATTGGTGCAGTGAAGAACGAGAGCGATTGCTCACTCTCTACCTACGTACCTCAGACCGGCTGGCCCGCGCTCTGATAGAAGAGAAGCAATGGGAGGAAGCCATTGCAGTTTGCCAATCCATCCTGGTCCGCGATGATTGTTGGGAACAGGCCTGCCGCCTGATGATGACCGCCTACATCCGCCTGGGCAACCGGGCACAGGCTCTGCGGACCTACCGGCGCTGTGCAGAGCGGCTGAGAGAAAAGTTAGAGATCGAGCCTTCCGCAGATACCGTCCGCCTCTACGAATCCATCTTGCAGCCTGCGCGTCACCAGGAATAGCCCCGTTGTAACTCCCCAGTAACACATCTGTGCTATCATGGGCAAGAGTTTCACCTGCCCATACTCGTGCTCACACATGATGCCTGAAGCAACCGTCACTTCGTTCATCCTGCGCTTTACCCAGGAGCATCTCTCTGAGATTGAATCCTCCGCCGACGCGTGGCGTGGCGTTATTCGGCACGTGCAAACCGGCGAACAAACCCACTTCATCCAGATGGAGGATGCGCTGGCCTTTATCGCCCGCTACGTGGACATCGGAAGCGGCGCAATGCAAAAAGGGAAAAGAATATGCGACTGAAAGACAAAGTCACACTCATCACCGGCGGAGCGGCCGGCATTGGACAAGTCACCGCCCTTCGCCTGGCCGAGGAAGGAGCCCAAGTCATCCTGTGCGACGTGGCCGAGGATGCCGGCCAGGAGACAGCCGCCAGGATTGGCCCCAACGCCGCGTTTTACAAAGTGGACGTCACCGACCGCCAGGCGGTACAGGAGTGGGTGGATGACGTGGTCGCCAGGTACGACCGGGTCGACGTCCTGGTCAACAATGCCGGCATCCTCCGGGACAACCAATTGGTCAAATTCAAGGACGGTCAGGTGGTCAAGCAGATGCCGGAAGCTGATTTTGACCTGGTAGTGTCCGTCAACCTGAAGGGAGTCTTTAACTGCACCCAAGCGGTAGTACCCTACATGATCCGGGGTGGCGGAGGAGTCATCCTCAACGCCTCCTCGGTGGTCGGCCTGTACGGGAACTTTGGGCAGACCAACTATGTGGCGACCAAGGCAGGCGTGATTGGAATGACCAGGGTATGGGCGCGGGAGTTGGGGCGTTACAACATCCGCGTCAACGCTGTAGCTCCCGGCTTTATTCTCACCGAGATGGTACGGCAGATGCCCGAAAAAGTCATAGAAAGTATGAAAAAACGCACCCCGTTGGGGCGCATGGGACTCCCAGAGGATATTGCAAACGCTTACCTCTGGCTCGCTTCCGACGAGGCCAGTTTCGTACACGGCGCTGTGCTCAGTGTGGACGGCGGTATCGTCGTGGGCACGTGAATCACAAAACATTACTAGTGACGGACGACAGGAGGTCCGAATGATCGTCGGTGATTGGCTGGGGCGGCGGGCGCAACTCACGCCGAACAAGCTCGCCCTGGTGGACACTCTCAACGATAATCGCCACATCACTTACCGCGAGTGGAGTCACTCGGTCAACCGCACCGCCCGCTTCCTCGCAGAACGACTGGGCGTCCAGAAAGGAGATCGTGTAGCGGTTCTGGCGCACAACAGCGTGGAGTATCTGGACGTGTGGTTTGCTCTGGGCCGCATCGGGGGCATTTTACAGAACCTGAACTGGCGGCTGACTCCCCCCGAATTGGAAGGGCTGCTGGCCGACGCCGAACCTGTGGCCCTCGCCTACAGCGGCGATTTTGCCGCGCAGGTGAACGCGCTGCGCGGGCGAGTTCCCGGCGCGCCTCACTTTGTGACTCTGGACGAACCGGCCAACCCGGACGACGTGGCGTTCACGGAGCGAGAAACTTGCTCCGCTGCGCCGCTGCCGGAAATCGAACTGGACTGGGACGATACGTGGGTGATCTGCTACACGGGCGGGACGACCGGGTTGCCCAAGGGAGCGGCCCTCACCCATCGGGCCATCACCGCCAACGCGGCCAACACCATCATCTCCTGGGGGCTGACTCCCGATGATGTCGCTATTCTCAACACCCCACTGTTCCACACCGGCGGGTTGAACGTCTTTACCGCGCCGTTGGTCTACACCGGCGGCGCCAGTATCGTCTGCCGGGATTTCGACCCCGACCAGGTCTTTGACCTGGTTCGTGAAGCCGGAGTGACCCTCTTTTTTGGCGTGCCTACCATGTTCATCCTGCTGCAACAGCATCCCCGTTGGGAAGAGGCGGACTTTTCCCCGCTCAAGCTCGTCATCAGCGGGGGCGCGCCCTGCCCGATGCCGGTGTTTGAAAAATTCTGGGAGCGCGGCGTGGATTTCAAGACCGGCTACGGCCTCACCGAAGCCGGCCCTAACACCTTTTGGCTTCCGCCGGAGGACGTCCGCCGCAAGCCCGGCGCGGTGGGCCGGCCGCTGTTTCACATTGATGTGCGCGTCGTGCGGGAGGATGGAAGCGAGTGCGACGCTGGCGAGGTGGGCGAGCTGATCGTCAGCGGCCCCCACGTCTGCGCCGGGTACTGGAATGACCCCCAGGCCACGGCGGACGCTATCCGTGACGGATGGCTGCACACGGGAGACCTGGCGCGACGAGACGCAGAGGGATATTACTACATCGTAGGCCGGCTTAAGGATATGCTCATCTCTGGCGGCGAGAACGTCTACCCGGCGGAGGTGGAGAGCGTGATGCACGCCCACCCGGCGGTGGCGGAGGCGGCCCTCATCGGCGTGCCGGACGAGAAATGGGGCGAGGTCGGGCGCGCCATCGTCGTCCGCACAGAGCAGGGGCTGAGCGGGGCTGGCCTGATCGCCTACCTGCGTGAGCGGCTGGCCGCTTACAAAGTGCCCAAATCCATCGTCTTTGTGGATAATTTGCCCCAAACCGGCGCGGGAAAGATTGACAAGCAGGCATTGGTCGAGATATACGGAAAGCGTGAAACGTGAAGGAGTCTCAGGATGCCTCGAGTGCGCGCGAATGATATTGAACTGTATTACGAAATCACCGGCTCCGGCGACCCCCTGGTGCTCATCTCCGGCCTGGGGTACGGCCTCTGGATGTGGCACAAGATGATCCCTGGCCTGGCAGAGCGCCGCCAGGTGATCGCCTTCGACAACCGGGGCGCGGGCCAGACGGACAAGCCCGACGGCCCCTACAACGTGCAGATGATGGCCGACGACACGGCCGGGCTGATGGACGCCCTGGGGATCCAGAGCGCGGCGGTGATGGGCCACTCGATGGGTGGTTTCATCGCCCAGCAATTGGCGCTCGGCCGGCCCGACCTGGTGGATAAGCTGATTCTCTCCGCCACCAACTTTGGCGGCCCGCGTCACGTACCCGTGACCGCCGCGGCAATGGCAGTGATTATGGACCGCTCCGGCGACCCGGTGGACGTAGTAAAGCGCGGCATCGCCGTCGCCTGCGCACCCGGCTTTGCCCAAGCCCATCCCGAGGTCGTGGAAGAGTTGATCGCCTACCGCCTCGGCAACCCCGTGCCGCCAGTCCAGTACCAGGCGCAGACGGCCGTCGGGCTGGGGCTGTTGAGTGAGGAAGCCTGCTTTGAGCACAGGCTCGAGGGCGTACAGTCCCCCACGCTCATCCTATTTGGAGAACACGACAAAGTAGTGCCGCCCGCCAACGCCGACCTGCTGGCCGCCAAGCTCCCCAACGCGCGGGTTGAGATATTTTCCAACGCAGGTCACATCTTTCCCATCGAGCAGCCCGAGGCAGCGGTGAGCGCCGTACTGGATTTCTTGGGAGACTAGAATGAAACGCTACGCACAGATCATCAGCACAGGCTCCTACGTCCCCGAACGCGTCGTCGCCAACGCCGAAATAGACCACATCCTCGGTGAACGGACCAGCGAGTGGCTGGTCGAGAACGTCGGCATCCACGAGCGCCGCTGGATGAGCCCCGACCAAACGACCTCTGACCTGGTCGTGGCTGCTTCCCAGCAAGCTCTGGAGCGCGCCGGTATCGGACCCCAAGAGATTGATCTGATCATTGTCTCCACCGATACGCCCGATTACCTGTCGCCTGGAACCTGCGTCGTCGTGCAGCACAAACTGGGAGCGGTCAACGCCGGGGGTTACGACGTTAACAGCGCTTGCGCCGGATGGGTGGCGGCCCTGGACCAGGGCGCGCGCTACATCGCCACCGAGCCAGAGATGCGGCACGTTCTGGTCGCAGGGGGGTATGGCATGAGCCGCTTCCTCGACTTGAGCGACAAAAAGACCGCCAATCTGTTCGCCGATGGGGCCGGAGCCGTCGTACTAGGCGCGGGGGACGAGCGAGGTTTCCTGGCGAGCAAATTCCTCGCCAAAGGCGAGTTCCACGACGCGTTGGGAATTTACACCGGCGGCGCCTTCCGGCCTTGCACGCCAGAGAATCTGGCGACCTATGGCCCGCCGCGTGTCCAGTTCGTCAAAAAATTCCCCAAAACATTCAACACCGAGCACTGGCCCCAATTGATTCAGGATGCTCTGGACAAGGCCGGGCTGACCCTGGACGACGTTGACCTGTTCCTCTTCACTCAACTCAACCTGCGCACCATCGAGATCATGATGGATACCCTCGACCAGCCGATGGAGAAAACCTACTGGGTGATGGACAAGTGGGGCTACACCGGCTCGCCTTGCGTAGCGATGGCCCTGGACGATGCCATTGCCCAGGGATGCGGCCCGCAGCCGGGGCAGGTCGTGCTCTTTTGTACCAGCGGCGGCGGCATCAACATGGCGGCCTCGGTGTGGCGCTGGACGGCGGGAGGTTGAGCGATGTACATCGGCGACTATCTCGGACGGCGTGAAATCTATAGCCCCGACAAGCTGGCCGTGGTGGACACGGGCAAAGACCCTGCGTGGCGGCTGACCTACCGCCAGATGAACGAACGCGCCAACCGCTTTGCCAACTGGCTGTGGGACGTAGCGGGGATCAAAAAGGGTGACCGGGTGGCGATTCTGGCGCGAGACGGGATCGAGCACCTGGATTGCTTCTTTGCCTGCGCCAAGCTGGGCGCGATCCACACCGCCCTCAACTGGCGACTCCACTGGCGGGAACTGGAGAACGTCATAGAACAGACTACCCCCACCGTCATCATCTACTCCGACGACTTTAGAGATGGCGTGGCCCAACTAGAGGCTGCCATACGCGGCACGGGACACGCAATACACCGCTACTTGCACGTAGAGGGCGACGGCATCCCCGGCAGTCTGCACTTTGAGACGGCGCTGCAATCGGCACAGGCCGCGCCCGTCGCCTGCGAGTCAGTGGACGAGGAGAACATCGCGGCCCTCATCTTCACCGGCGGCACCAGCGGCCTGCCAAAAGCGGCCCAGGTCTCCCATCGCATGATCGCCTGGAACACCCTCAACACCGTCATCCACGACGTGACCCACAACGACGTCTATCTCAACGTCTTCCCCATGTTCCACACCGGCGGGCTCTTCGTCTACACCCTGCCCCAGGTCATCTTTGGCGGAACCACCATCCTGTTACGACAGTTCGACCCGGCTCAGGTGCTACAACTGATTGAGCGCGAGCGGGTGACGATCTTTGCCGGTGTGCCGACCATGTACCAGATGCTGACCCAGGCGGATAACTGGGAAGAGGCCGATCTTTTTTCCCTGCGCTTCTGCACCAGCGGCGGCGCCCCCCTGCCGGTGCCCCTGGTGAAAAAGTACACGCAGGAGAAAGGGATTCGCTTCAAACAGGGATTTGGCATGACCGAGTTTGGGCCGGGCATCTTTGCCCTGGCCCCAGAGGACGCGGTGCGCAAGGCCGGTTCCATCGGCCGCCCCAATTTCTACGTGGACGCCCGCATCGTGGACGACGACGATAACCCCCTCGGCCCGGACCGGGTGGGCGAACTGGCGCTCAAAGGGCCATCCTATTGCTCGGGCTACTTTAACGACCCGGACGCGACCGCCAAAGCCGTGGACGACGAGGGCTGGTTCCACACCGGCGACCTGGCCCGCCACGACGAGGAATGGTATTTCTACATCGTGGACCGCAAAAAGGACATGTTCATCTCCGGCGGCGAGAATGTCTATCCGGCCGAGATCGAAAAGGTTCTGTACGAGCATCCCGCCGTACACATGTGCGCCGTCGTCGGCCTGCCCGACCCCAAGTGGGGCGAGGTGGGCCTGGCCTGCGTCGTCCTCAAGCCAGGGGCGACGGTTACTGAGCAAGAAATGATCGGCTTTATGCAAGGGCGCCTGGCCCGCTACAAAGTTCCCAGGAGGGTCGAGTTCCTGACCGAACTGCCCATCTCGGGCGCGGGCAAGATCCTCAAGCGCGAGTTACGTGAGATTTTTGTTAGAGCAAAGGAGGAGGAAAAATGAGCGAGATCACAAATTTGGCAGGCATCACTTCTCGGATGGTTCAGACCGCACGGCTGAACGTGCACGTTCTGACCTGTGGCCCGGAGGACGGCGCGCCAGTCGTCCTTTTACACGGCAACTTTACGGCGGCCACGTTCTGGGAAGAGACAATGTTGGCGCTACCGGCAGGCTTCCGGGCCGTTGCACCTGACTTACGTGGCTACGGCTGGACCGAGGACAAACTAATTGACGGCAGGCGTGGCATGGGCGACTGGAGCGACGACCTGGACGCCCTCTTCGCCGCCCTTGAGATTGAAGAGGCACACCTGGTCGGCTGGTCGTTGGGCGGCGGCGTGGTCTACCGCTTCCTGATCGACCACCCGCGCAAGGCGCTGTCGGCGACCCTGGTATCGCCCGTCTCACCCTACGGCTTTGGCGGCACCAAGGGAGTCGAGGGCACACCCTGCTACGATGACTTTGCCGGCTCCGGCGGCGGCGTGGTCAACCCCGAGTTCGTCAGGCGCATCAAGGAGGGCGACCGCAGCGAGGAGGATCCGAACTCGCCGCGCAACGTCATCAATGCCTTTTACTATAAACCGCCCTTCCGCGCGGCCCGCGAGGAGGACTTGCTCACCGCCGCGATGATGGAAAAAATGGGCGACGACCGTTATCCAGGCGACTTTGTGCCCTCGGAGAACTGGCCCAACGTCGCGCCGGGCGACTGGGGGCCGATCAACGCCGGAGCACCCAAGTTCGTCCTGGACGATGTACCGGCTTTGATCGCAACCCAACCCAAGCCGCCCATCCTCTGGATCCGGGGCAGCGAAGATATGATTGTCTCTGACAACTCGATGTTCGACTTTGGCGCGCTGGGCAAGATGGAATTCGTGCCCGGCTGGCCCGGCGATGAGGTCTACCCACCGCAGCCGATGGTTAGCCAGACCCGCGCCGTGCTGGAAAAGTACACTGCTAACGGCGGCAGTTTCGAGGAGTGCGTGATCGCGGATACCGCCCACAGCCCGCACATCGAAAAGCCGGACGAGTTCGACGCTGCTTTCCACGCCTTTCTGGAAAAGGCCTAGCCGGGGAACCGTATGCCCAAAACAGACGTAAACGACACTCGAATTTACTACGAGCTACACGGCCCCCCGGACGCCGACGTGGTGGTGCTCTCCAACGGCATCCTGATGAGCACCGCCAGTTGGGCGCTCCAGACGCCGGTGCTCTCGAAGCAGTATCGCCTGTTGCTCTACGATTGCCGCGGTATGTGGCAGTCGGACCATCCGCCGGGGCCGTACTCGATGGAGATGCACGCCGACGACCTGGCCGCGCTGCTGGACGGCCTGGGGATTGAACGGGCCCACATCGGCGGCATCTCTTACGGGGCCGAGATCAGCATGCTTTTCGCGCTCAAATATCCGGAGAAAACACGCAGCCTCATCCTATCGTCGGCGGTGAGCCAAATTGACCCGCTGCTGAGAGGATTCATGGAGAGTTGGAGCGCGGCCGCGCGAGCAAAGGACGCGGAAATGCTCTTCAACGTCACCTACCCGCTGAACTTTTCCGAGAGGTGGATCGCGGCCAATCAGGAGGCCCTGGACGCGGCGCGAGAGCGTTACGAGACTCTGCGCCTGGACACACTCCTGGAACTGCTGTTGAGCTTTTCCAGGTTGAACATCACGGACGAACTGCACGAGATCAAATCGCCCACCCTGGTCATCGTCGGTGAGGAGGATATTCTCAAGCCGCGCAAATATGCCGAAATCATCGCGCACGAGATCCCCAGCGCCGAGCTCGTCGTCGTGCCAGGGGCCGGTCACGCTGTTTGCTGGGAGCAAGCAGAGGTCTTTAACACGCTGGTACTGGGCTTTTTGGCCCAAGTCAGCGTGAGAGGATATTGAGGAGGTGGTAGTGATTGAAAATTGCCCAGACGTGTGAAACGTGAGATGGAACAGGCGGCGAATTTGTACGCTGCCATCGAATCAGATAAAATGGAGGAGAAAAATCGTGAACACAAAAAAGTTATCCAGTCTCTTGAGCCTGCTGGTTCTTCTAAGCCTGTTGTTGAGCGCCTGCGTTGAAAAGGTAGAGCCGACGACAGTTGCACCCGAGCCAACCGAAGCCCCCGCCGAGGTCAAAGTGCTCAAGATCGGGCAGCTATCTATGCAATCGGGCGTGATGGCGCTGTACGGCATCCAGCAGAACCGCGGTTTCCTGCTGGGGTTGGAATACGCTTCTGGCGGTGAGACCGACGACGAGGGCCGCCCCATCATCGCCGGCCGGCCGGTCGAAGTGCTGCTGCGCGACACCGAGGGCGACTCGGAAAAAGGCGTCGCCCTGGCCCGCGAGCTGATCGAGTCCGAGAGCGTGGAACTGCTGCAAGGACCGGTCAGCTCCGCCGTGGCCGCCGCTCTCACCACCGTGGCCGAGGAAAACCAGATCATCCTGATGGTGGACCCGGCCGCCTCCGCCTTTACCACCGGCAAGTACTTTAACCCCTACGTCTTTCGTACCAGCCGCACCAACTATGACGACACGCTCGTCATCGCCAAGTACTTGGTGGAGAACGTCGGCGAGACCTTTGCCCACATCGGTGTGGACAACGCCTTTGGGCAAGGAAGCGGCGCGGCGCTGGCATACTCGGTGGAACAATACGGCGGTGAGGTCATCGAGGACATCTACGCCCCCTTTGACACCACCGACTTTACCCCCTACATCCAACAGGCGATGGACTCGGGCGCCGATTGCCTGTTCCTCACCTGGGCCGGCACCGGCTATGTGACCCTGTTCCAGCAGTTGGGCGACCTGGGCGCATTGGACGAGATGCAGGTGGCGACCGGCTATGGCGACAACGCCTCATTTGCCGCCGTCTACGGCTCGGCCATCGGCCAGATCGGCCTCAACGTCTACCACTACACCGCGGCCGACAACCCCATCAACGACTGGCTGACCGAGCGTCACTTTGAGGAGTACAACGAGCCGCCCGATCTCTTCACCGCTGGCGGCATGGCCTCGGCCCTGGCGCTGGCTGCGGCGTTGGAAAAGACGGGGGGCGACACCAGCGGCGAGGCCATGATCGCGGCGCTGGAGGGGCTCAAGTTCGAAGGGCCCAAGGGCACCTACTACATCCGGCCCGAGGATCACGTCTGCGAACAACCGATGAACATCCTCAGGCTGGTCAACATTGAGCCGGACAAGGATGGCGACGGGATCAACGAGTACGAGTTCTTTGAGACGGTCTACGTCTCGGCCTACGACGAACTCGGCGTCCCCTGCACCCTCGAAGGCGACTATGCCGACCGCTGCGGCGACTTGCCACGACCGTAACGTGCCGTATAATCTCAGGGAGCGCGCGCGTGCACGCGTGCGCTCCCTAATTGCTGCTTGCTATCCCCCAGTGACAGGATTGGCCTATGAAAGACGCCGAGAATCGTGAGATCATCCTGGAAGCGAAAAGCCTGCGCAAAGACTTTGGCGGGTTGGTGGCCGTGGACGATGTCAGTGTGCAGGTTCGCGCCCGCACCCTCCATTCCATCATCGGCCCCAACGGCGCGGGAAAAACGACGCTCTTTAACCTGTTGAGCGGAACTATGCCTCCCACTCAGGGGCAGGTCTTTTTCAAGGGGCGCGACATCACGCACGCCCCCCCTTACCGCATGGCCCGCCTGGGTCTCGGCCGCTCGTTTCAGATCACCAACATCTTTTCCAACCTGACGGTACTGGAAAACGTCCGGCTGGCTGCCCAGGCAGTGGGAGGCGACAACTTTAAGCTGTTGCGCCACATCTCCGGATTTCGGCGCTACCGGGAGAAGGCGCTGGACGTCATCGGACAGGTGGGCCTGCGCGGGCGCGAGGCGACGCCGGCCAGCGCACTGCCCCACGGCGACAAGCGCAAGTTAGAGCTGGGCATCATGCTCGCCAGCGATCCCGAGTTGTTGCTGCTGGACGAGCCGACGGCCGGGATGTCCTCGGAGCAGGTGCCGGCCCTGCTAGAGATCATTCAAGGCATCCTGGCTTCCGATGACAAGACGATCGTGCTGGTAGAACATCGCATGGACGTGGTCATGAATATCTCCAACTTTATCACCGTCATGCACCAGGGCCGGGTACTGGCCGAAGGATCGCCGCGCGAGATCGCCGCGAACGAGGCGGTGCAGAGCGCCTATCTGGGCGCACTCTATGGCGACCTCTCGATACAACAGGAGGTGTGACGTGAGCGCGGATGCAGACATCCGATATGTGCTACAGGTCGAGAACATCCACACCTACATCGGCCAGTTCCACATCCTGGAGGGCGTGTCGTTAAAAGTGCGCCAGGGAAGCATTACCGTGCTGCTGGGCCGCAACGGCGCGGGCAAGACCACGACGCTCAAATCCATCCTGGGCTTGACGCCCCCCCGCGAGGGGCGCGTGCTCTTTGACGGCCAGGAAATCCAGGGTAACCAGGCTTTCGACGTCGCCAACCTGGGCATCGGCTACGTGCCGGAGCATCGGGCCATCTTTCGCAACCTGAGCGTGGTCGAAAACTTGAAAATCGCCGAGCGCAAAAAGGGCGACCTGGATCGTAAAGCGGACTTTATCTTTGACCTTTTCCCCGACCTGAAACGGCTCTACAAACTGCCAGGCAATCACCTCTCCGGCGGACAGCAACAGATGTTGGCCGTGGCCCGCGCCCTGGTGCCGGATAACAAACTGCTCCTCATTGACGAACCTAGCGAGGGATTGGCCCCGGTGCTCATCGAGCAGATGATGGAGGCCATTCGAGAACTCAGCGGCACGACCACCGTGCTGCTGGTGGAGCAAAACTTTATCATGGCCAGCCAACTGAGCGAGTCCTACTACATCGTGGACGATGGCCGGATTGCTCACCAGGGCGCAATGTCCGACCTGGCGCAGAACAAAGCGTTGATCCGGCAGTTCCTCGGCGCGTCGGTGGGTGGAGGCGGAAAATGAAAGGATTTTGGCGAGAGCGCGGCAGATTCCTAGTCGTCATAGTACTGCTGGCGGCGTTAGGTTTGGCCGGGTGGAGTGGAATGGGTCAAAAGTCGTTCGTGCGCACGATGCTTTCCGGGCTGACGCTGGGCGCGCTCTACTTTATGGTCGCCGCCGGCCTGACGCTGATCTTTGGCCTGATGGATGTGCTCAACTTTGCCCACGGCGCCATGTTCATGGTCGGCGCCTACGCCGGCTGGCAATTTTACACCAACCCCACGTTCCTCTTTGGCCTGGCTCCCCTGATCCTGGCCCTGCTGACCGGTCTGACGGCGACTCCGCTGTTGCAACCAGTCGTCGTAAATTGGCCCATCCCAGAGAGATGGCAGCGCGGGTTACGAACGGCGCTGTTCCTGGCCGCGCTAGCCGTGGGCGTGATCGGTGTCGCCAGGCTGGACGTTCTGGGACTGGCCGAGACAGCCATGGTCGCCTCCATGGTCGCCGCCAACCCCCTGACCGAGGCGACGCCCCAGGAGCCGCTGGCGACTTTTGGGATTCGGCCCGCGCTGTTGCTGGTGGCCGGCTTGCTGGCGGCGCTGGCCCAGGCCCGACCCGGCGACGCGACTCAATTCGTGCGGCGCGGCGCGGCCTGGCGGCACCGGGCTGTCGCCGGCGCTCTGCTGGCTTTGACGGTCGGCGCGGCGCTGGCGCGCGAGGCGGGGCCGTTAGCCGTCTTGCAAATGGACGCCAACTGGCGCTTCTTGCTGGCCCTGGTCGCTGGTACGCTGATCGGCGGCGGATTGGGCGTGGCGGTAGAGGTGAGCCTGGTCCGGCCCCTGTACGTCCGCTCGCAGTTCCTGGTGCTGGCGACGTTGGGCCTGGCTTTTGTGCTCACCGAATTGACTCAAGTGCTATGGGATCCCCTGGCCTACCAGATGAGCCGTCCACCGCTCTTTTCCCAGCCGGGCAAGGCCGAGTCCATCCTGGCCTGGTTCAGCCAGCACACGACCACAGTGAACATCTTGGGAGTGACGTTTCCCAGCTACCGGCTGTTCATCATCGTCCTGGGGGCGCTGATGCTGCTGGCGTTGGGGGCGCTGATGAACTACTCTCGACTGGGCATGATCATCCGCGCTGGCGTACAGGATAGTGAGATGGTCAAGGCGCTGGGCATCAACGTGCGTCGCGTATTCACCCTGGTCTTTGCGCTGGGCGCGGGCCTGGCGGCGCTGGGCGGCATCGGAGCCGCGCCGTTCATACCGGTAGAGCCAGTGATGGGCGATCGCTTCTTGATGCAGGGCTTTATCACCGTAGTCATCGGCGGCATGGGCAGTTACGGCGGAGCGGCCGCCGGCGCGCTGTTGCTGGGGCTGGCCCGTGCCTTTGGCGACTTTTTGGCCCTCAAGTTCTCGTTAAGCCCGGCCATCTCTGAGGCCTCGACGGTGATCATTATGGCCGTCGTGCTGCTGGTGCGGCCGGCCGGCTTGTTTGGGAAAGAGGAATGAGAAACCGGGTCCCTTTCTCCCCTCCAATAGGTGGCGAGTTATGAAAACGAGAACAATTCGATTACAAAAACTCATCGCGTGGGGGAAGCATAGGTGGGGAGCATTGCTATTCCTGATCGCCCTGTTCCTGTTCCCCTTCGTCTTTGGCTGGCTCAGCGGCTCTCCGGTAGACGCCGGCCCACCCAAGTTCTGGCAAGGCCAGATGATCGTAGCCTTTATCATGGCCGTGTATGCCATGAGCTACGACCTGCTCATCGGTTACACCGGCATCCTGACGTTCGGGCACGCCGCTTTCTTGGGCGGTGGAGCCTACACCATGGCCCTGTTCCTGGCCCACGTCGCGCCCGGCGTCATCGAACAGTATCGCATCGTCGGGCCGGGCGGCGCGAACATCACTGAGGGTGCATTACTGGCCGTGGGAATGCTGCTGGCGGTAGTCATCTCAATTTTACTGGGGCTGCTCTTTAGCGCGGTCTCGGTGCGGGTGAAAGGCCATTACTTTGCCATGATCACTCTGGCGATGGCGGAGGCAATCCACATCCTCTCCAAAGCGACCGATTTCGTCGAGTGGACGGGCGCCGACGAGGGACTGCACGGCGTTCCGGTGCCAGTCTGGATCAATCCCACCCAATTCCGGCTGCGATTCTACTTTGTGGCCCTGATCTTTGCGATACTCGTGTATTTGATCGCCCGCCGCGTCGTCAATTCGCCCACCGGGCGGATCTTTGTCGCCCTGCGGGAGAACGAGAGCCGGGCGCAGATGATCGGTTACAACCCGGCCGTCTACCGCACGCTCGCCTTTGTAACCTCGGCCGCCATTGCCGGGCTAGCTGGCGCGCTCTATTCGCTGTGGACGGCGAGTGCCACGCCCACGATGACGGGCGTCGGAGCCACTATTGACGCCCTGATTATGACCATCCTGGGCGGGATCGGCACGCTCATCGGGCCAATGCTGGGCGCGGCTCTGATGGAGATCCTGGGTCACTTTTTCTACCAGTGGTTCGGCGCTCGCTGGCCGCTGGTCTTTGGCTTTATCTTTATCGCGCTGGTAATGTTCCTACCCTACGGAATCGTCGGTACCTGGCAACTGCGCAGCCTCCAATTGCGACAGGGGCGGCGGCGGTTGCTCGAATTGCTGACCGGGCGCGACGGGAAAACATAGGCCCGCTCAGTCGCCGGCCATGTGACAACTTGCCACAACCATCATATCACGTATAATCAAGGGGGTGCGCGATGCGCGTCCCCCTGCTGTGTTGCAGCGCCTGGGCGAATGTCACGGAGGACAATATGGGCATTGGAAAAAAGATCGAACACCTACACGAGATGCGCAAGCAAGCCCGCCTGGGCGGCGGGCAACAGCGCATTGACCGCCAACACGCCAAGGGCAAAATGACAGCCCGCGAGCGGGCGGAGCAACTACTCGACCCTGGCTCCTTCCGCGAGCTGGACATGTTCGTCACCCACCGCGCCACCGGATTCGGCGTGGAAACAAAAAGGCACCTGGGAGACTCTGTCGTCACTGGCTGGGGTCACATCAACGGACGCCTGGTCTATGTTTTTTCCCAGGACTTTACCGTCTTTGGCGGCTCCCTCTCCGAGGTTCACGCCGAGAAGGTGTGCAAGATCATGGACTTGGCGATGAAGAACGGCGCGCCCGTCATCGGCCTCAACGATTCCGGCGGCGCGCGTATCCAGGAGGGGGTCGTCTCTCTGGCCGCGTACGCCTACATCTTTCAGCGCAACGTCCTGGCCTCCGGCGTCGTGCCCCAGATTTCGGCCATCCTCGGCCCCTGCGCCGGGGGCGCGGTCTACTCCCCGGCGATGACCGATTTTACCCTGATGACCAAGGAGACCAGTCACATGTTCATCACCGGCCCCGAGGTCATCAAGGCAGTCACTCACGAGGAAGTCACCTTCGAGGAACTGGGCGGGGCGATGACTCACGCCTCCAAGAGCGGGGTGGCCCACTTTGCCGCCGAGAACGAGGAGCACTGCCTGGGTCTGGTCCGTCAGCTACTGAGCTATATCCCCCAGAACAACCTGGAAGATCCGCCCTTCGTGCCCACCGCCGATCCCGAGGAGCGGATGGACGAGGAACTCGAGAGCATCATCCCCGATAGCCCCACCAGGGCATACGACATGAAAGACATCGTCCGGCGCGTGGTGGACGATGGGCAGTTCCTTGAAGTGCACGAGCACTGGGCGCAGAACATCATCGTCGGGTTCGCCCGGCTGGGCGGTTTCTCCGTCGGCGTCGTCGCCCAGCAACCGCTGGTACTGGCAGGCGTGCTTGATATTGACGCCTCCCGCAAGGGCGGTCGCTTCGTCCGCTTCTGCGACGCTTTCAACATTCCCATCGTCACCTTCGTGGACGTGCCGGGCTTTTTGCCGGGGGTAGAGCAGGAGCACGGCGGCATCATCCTCAACGGGGCCAAGCTCCTGTACGCTTACTGCGAGGCGACTGTGCCCAAGGTCACCATCATCACCCGCAAAGCCTACGGCGGAGCCTACGACGTGATGAGCTCCAAGCACATCCGGGGCGACATCTCTTACGCCTGGCCCACGGCCGAGATCGCCGTGATGGGGCCGGATGGCGCGGTCAACATCGTCTTCCGCAAGGAACTGGTCGCCGCCGATGATCCAGAGACGGAACGGGAGCGATTGGTACAGGAATACCGAGAGCAATTCGCCAACCCCTACGTCGCCGCCGCGCGGGGCTACATTGACGACGTGATCGAACCCCAGGAAACGCGTCCTCGTCTCATCGAGGCGCTAAAGATGCTACAGAATAAGCGGGACGCCAACCCGCCCAAGAAGCACGGGAACATTCCGCTGTGATGAAGGCAGTTTGAAGGATGACTCAAGGGTCAATCTCCTCGGATATCACACGTCCAGGGCGGGTTGTTCACCTGGCCCTTACGGCCGGGATATTTGTCTACGCACTCGCGGTCGAACTCTGCGAGAGCCAATTAGCGCCCTTTGAGGGATTCGTGCCCGAAATAGGTGTCTTGGGTGTGCTACGAGTGATTCTCGCTTTGGCCGGCCTGGCAGACTTGGGCGTTGCCTTTTTGTTCCTGTGGCGACCCCACCTGGTACGTGCAGTTGGCGCAGCGTTCGTGCTTGCTTACGCGAGTTTGGAGTCAACTGCCATCTATGGTTTGGTATTGTTCCTGCTGGGCGGACGCCGACTCGATTTTTATCTGTTTGCGACCCCAGCGCTCGTGAGCTTGTTACTGCTTTGGACACAGGCTGACCGGTGGGACGAACTGGTGGCACTTGAGCAGCATGATCTGGAAACGACAGGGGAGTGGTATGACTGAAGCGAAGAGAGTTCTAGCGCAGGCGGCGCAGGATCTGACCGAGCCGTTCAAGCACATCGTCGTGGGGCAGGTGGACGACTACTGCGCCTATCTGACCCACATCGAGGGCACCTACATCTTTCATCATCACACCAGGGACGAGATGTACCTGGTGCTGGAAGGGAGAATGGTCGTGGATTACGCCGATAGCGAAAGCATCACGCTGGGTCAAGGCGAAAGCCTGGTCGTGCGGGCCGGAGAGAAACACCGCTCCCGCTCAGAGCAGGGGGCACTGGTGCTGATGTTCAAGGCGCGGGACCTGTTCGCGGAGTAGAACACGGATTGGCAGGATTTGCGGATCAGATCAGATAACCCTGCCAATCCGTGTTCCAGAGACCACCTATGGAGGCAATATGACCAATCCGGTAAAAATCTGTGATCTAATGCTCCGCGACGGGCACCAATCCCTTCTCGCCACCCGCATGCGCACCGACGATATGCTGCCCATCACCGCAAAGATTGATCGGGTGGGCTACTGGGCGGTCGAGATGTGGGGCGGCGCGACTTTTGACTCCGCCATGCGCTTCCTGGACGAGAACCCCTGGGATCGAGTCCGCCGCCTCAAAGAACGTATGCCCAACACCCCTTTTATGATGCTCCTGCGCGGCCAGAACGTCGTCGGCTACAAACACTATCCCGACGACGTATTGGAACGCTTCGTCGTCCACGCCCACGCCAACGGCATAGACGTCTTTCGCATCTTTGACGCCCTCAACGACGTGCGCAACATGCGCAAGGCGATAGAGGTCGTCAAGCGGGAGGGGGCGCACGTCCAGGCCTCCATCTCTTACACCATCGGCCCACCCTATGACGTGGATTACTTTGTCAAGACCTCCAGTGAACTGGCTGATATGGGCGCCGACTCCATCTGCATCAAAGATATGGCCGGCCTCATCACCCCTTACATCGCCTACGAACTGGTGGCGCGGCTCAAAGCCGACGTCGGTCTACCGGTGCATCTCCACTCCCACTCCACCAGCGGGATGGGAACAGCGGCGCTCTTCAAGGCCACTGAGGCCGGGGTGGACATCGTGGATACCGCTATCTCGGCCCTTTCGGGGACGACGTCGCACCCGCCGACCGAATCCATCGTGGCGACGCTGGTCGGCACCGAGCGAGACACCGGCCTCGACCTCAACCTGCTGGCCGAGATCGCCGCCTACTTTGCCGCCGTGCGCAAAAAGTACGCCCGCTTCGAAAGTGGAATGAAGGGCGCGGACGTGCGCGTCCTGCAATACCAGATCCCCGGCGGCATGCTCTCCAACCTGGTCTCCCAGTTGCGCGGGCAGGGCGCGGAGGACAAGTACGAGGAGGTGCTGGCAGAGATACCGCGCGTGCGAGCAGAGTTGGGCTACCCGCCGCTGGTCACGCCATCCAGTCAGATCGTCGGCACCCAGGCGACGCTCAACGTGGTGTTGGGAGAGCGGTACAAGATCATTCCGGAAGAGGTGCGGCAGTACATCCGTGGTTACTATGGTCGCCCGCCAGCCCCCATTGACCCCGAGATCCAGAGGCTCGCCATCGGCGACGAGGAACCGATTGACTGCCGCCCCGCCGACCTGATCCCATCGGGGATGGAGCAGGCGCGAGAAGAGGTCGCTGCGCTTCTGGGCGACCTGGCGTGGGACGAGGAGGACGTGATCTCTTACGCCCTCTTCCCCCAGGTGGCGCGCCCGTTCCTGGAGCGCCGCGCCCGGGGCGGCAACGGGCAGGAGCCGGTGGTCGCCGCCATCGCCGGGCTTCTGCTCAAGCGGCTGGAAGAACGGGCCTCAGCCACGGCCGCACCCGCAGGCCAGACCATCTCCCCGTGGAAGGTTGCCTGGCGACCGGGAACGGGCCGCTGGACAGGATTGGTTGACGGCGCGGGAGGGATGCGATGAAACAAGAGTTCACCCTGACACTGAAAGGCAACGCATACCCCGTGATCGCCGAGGAGAACACCATCACCGTCAACGGACGGCCCTTTGTCGTCGAAGTCACAGAGGATGGGACAGTGCTGGTGGACGGCATCGCCTACGACGCTGCGCTGGAGGGTGAGACCGCGACCGTGGGTGGAGAGTCCTACGCGGTAGAGGTCAGCGGGCTGGCGGTGACGGCCGCTGCCGCCACGGCCGCTCCAGCGAGCCTCACCGCTCCTGCCGTGACCGAGGCCGGCACCGGTGCGGTGCTGGCGATCATGCCCGGCAAGATCATCCGTGTGATGGTCGAGGTGGGCCAGCAGGTCGAAGAGGGTGAGCCGGTCTGCGTGCTGGAGGCGATGAAAATGGAAAACGAACTCCACGCCCTCCAGGGAGGCAGCGTGCGGGCCGTGCACGTCGAGCCAGGGGACGATGTGGAGAAAGACCAGGTATTGGTAGAGATCGAGTGACAGTACCAGCTTACGCGGGGTCGCGCAACGAGGGTTTCTTTGCGACCCTTGTGCTCCGCGGTCTCTTGACGCTCCCCATCTCTCTGTTATAATATGCGAGTTGGAAGCAGGGGCGGCCTGCCTGGGCCGCCTCGCTGTGTGAGTTGAGGAAATAATGCTGGATAGACTCGACAAGATCGAAGAAAGATACAAAGAGCTGACCCGCCTGCTGGCCGATCAGGACGTGGCGCAGGATTACGAGCGCGTGGCTGAATATGCCAAAGAACGGTCCGGCCTCGAGGAAATCGTCACTACCTACCGCACCTACAAAGAAACGGCAAGGGAGATGGAGGAAACCAAGAGCTTGTTATCCGACGAGGCCGATCCCGAATTTCAGGAACTGGCCCAAACGGAGATAGAGCACTTGGAAACCGAACTGGCGCGCCTGGAGTCGAGGCTCGAACGTTTGCTACTTCCTCGAGACCCCCGGGACGCCAAGAACGTGATCATCGAAATCCGCGCTGGAGCCGGCGGCGACGAGGCCGGTCTCTTTGCCGCCGATCTCCACCGTATGTACACCCGCTATGCCGAACGGCAGGGATGGAGCACGGAATTGCTGAGCGAACACTCCACCGGCGTCGGCGGCTTCAAAGAAGTCGTTTTTGGGATAAAAGGGCAAGGCGCCTTCTCCCGCTTCAAGTTCGAAAGCGGCGTCCACCGCGTCCAGCGAGTGCCGGTCACCGAGTCCTCCGGTCGCATTCACACCTCCACCGCCACCGTGGCCGTCCTGCCTGAAGTGGACGAGGTAGAAATCCAGATTGATCCCAAGGCCCTAGAGATCGTGGCCTATGGCTCTTCCGGCCCCGGCGGGCAGCATATGCAGAAGAACGCCACCGCTATTCGCATCACTCACCACCCCACCGGTATGGTCGTCTCCTGCGAGAGCGAACGCTCCCAAACGCAGAACAAATTGCGGGCTATGGCCGTCCTAAGGGCCCGCCTTTACGAACAGGAACGGCAGAAACAGGAAACGGAACTGGCCGCCAAGCGACGCTCGCAGGTGGGCAGCGGCGAGCGCAGCGAAAAAATCCGCACCTACAACTTTCCCCAGAACCGCGTCACCGACCACCGCATAGGCCTGACCCTGCACCAATTACCCGACATACTGGACGGTGACATTGACGCTTTCGTTGACGCACTCGCAGCGCAGGAACAGACGGAGCGGTTGGAAGAGCTGGGAGAGAACGGGTGATGGAACGACGAACGGCCATCCGCCAACATCTCCACATCGCTCTGGAGGCACGCCAGGAAATCCTGTTCGCCTATCTTCACGGCCCCTTCTCGGATGCAAGCCTCTCCTACAACGACGTTGACGTTGCCGTCTACCTTTCACCTGCCTGGAGCGCGGGGCAGGATCTCTACGAATACGAGATGGAACTCGCTGTAGACCTGACGCTGGCGCTCCACATCCCCGTGGACGCACACGTGTTGAATCAAGTTACAATTGGGTTCCAACACAACGTCTTGCACCGAGGAGAGCCTCTCTTCATCCGGGGCGCAGTTGGTGAAGAGCACCTGACCAACCTGATCAAGCAAGTGGGACTGGCGTATATGGAATTCTCGTACCACGCCCGCAAGTACTCGCTGGAGGTGACATCGTGATGCAGGGAATTGACGTGCAAGAACTACTCATCACTAACTAATCGAGGCATGCAAGAGCTGGAAACTTTACATTGGAAGTTAGAGGCCGGCAGCGTGACGCCGGCGATCAGAAATCATCGAGGAACGTTCGATGCCAGAGAGCAAACGCTCAGCGTCGGGCAAGCCCTGCGGCAAGCCAACGCCCGCCTTCGCGCCGTCACCGACACGCCCCACCTCGAAGCCGAGGTACTGCTCGGCCACGCGCTGAAAGCCTCGCGCGCCAGCTTGCTAACCCACCCCGAGCGTCCCCTTACCCCCAGCCAAATAACCGACTACCAAGCCTCCATCCGCCGCCGTGCTTCCGGCTACCCTCTCCCCTACCTCACCGGCCGCGTCGAGTTTTATGGGTTAGAGTTCGAGGTCACGCCAGAGGTGCTGATCCCGCGTCCAGAGACAGAGACGCTGGTGGACCTGGCGCTGGCGCGCCGCCCGACGACCATCGTGGACGTGGGTGCCGGCTCCGGTTGCATCACCGTCTCGCTGGCGGTTCACCTGCCCCAGGCCACCGTCTACGCACTCGACATCTCACCGGCCGCGCTGGCCGTGACGCAGCGGAACGTGGAGCAGCACGCTGTTTCTGCACGAGTGTACGCCATGGTCGGTGACGTGCTCAGCCCACGCCCCGGCCCGGTAGACCTGATCGTCTCCAACCCCCCCTACATCCCCACGGGCGCGTGCGCCTCCCTGCCGATGTCGGTACGCAATTACGAACCTCGCCTGGCGCTGGACGGCGGCGTGGACGGCCTCGAAATCGTCCGACGCCTGCTGGCACAAGCCCCGGCAGTTTTGAACCCCGGTGGAGAGTTGCTGATCGAGATAGGCGCCGACCAGGGAGAGGCAGCCAGCCACCTGGCCCACACCTTTTTCCCCCAGGCCACCATCCGCGTGCATCCCGACCTGGCCGGGCGCGACCGGGTGCTGGAGGTGCTGCCTCACCCGGAGGCGTGGACGTGATCCATCTACTGGCGCTCGACATGGATGGCACGCTGATGGATGACGATATGGTCATCGAAAGCGCCAGGGTCCGGCGAGCCATCGCGGCCTCTCTGGAGCTTGGAGTAGCGGTCACCCTGGCCACGGGCCGTATGTTTGATTTTGTGCTCCCTTTCGCGCGCGACCTGGGAATCACCGCTCCCCTCATCTGCTACCAGGGGGGACTGATCCAAGCGCCGGATTCCGACGCGCCGCTCTACCGGGCGACGATGGATGTGGCACTGATGCGTGAGGTATTGGAATGGCAAACGCAGCGCGGCTGCCACCTGGTCCTCTACGCCGACGACGACGTCTTTCTCGACCAGCGACAGCGCCCCGAAACCTTTTACCGCGACATGTTAGGGGAACGATTAGTGTGGGTAGAGGACTTTTACTCTGTGCTCGAACGGCACAAACCGGTCAAGTTCATCATCTTTGTGGACCCGGCCAGGGCACAGCAAGTAGAGACCGAGCTGCGCCAACGGTTCGGGGGACGAATGGAACTGACGCGCTCCCACACCCTCATCGTCGAAGGGAACCCATTGGGAGTGTCGAAAGGGAACGCGCTGCGATATCTGGCCGCTCATCTGGGCGTTCCCCAGGCGCAAGTGATGGCGGTCGGCGACCAGGACAACGACACTTCAATGATCGCCTGGGCCGGAGTGGGCGTGGCGATGGGCAACGGCAGCCCCGCGACCAAATCCGTCGCCGACTGGATCGCGCCGCCAGTAACAGAGGACGGCGCGGCGGCGGCCATCGAGCGCTTTGTGCTCGACGCAAAAAGGAGACGCGGCAGATCGTGAACGGCAGCAACGATGCCCCCCTTCATCTGACCTATGCAGGGCACGCGACAGTGCTCGTAGAAATGGACAGAGTTCGTCTGTTGGCGGATCCCGTACTGCGCCACTATGTGGGGCCGCTGCGCCGGCAAATGGCCGTACCGGACCTCGACTATGGAGAAATTGACGCAGTGCTGATCTCGCACCTGCACCGGGATCACCTGGATGTGCCCTCCCTGAGACAGCTCGGGGCCGGCATACGTCTGATTGTGCCACGAGGAGCCGCCAGATCGCTAAAGCAGCGAGGCTTTCGCCACGTAGAAGAGATCGGGCGGGGCGAGGCGACGATGGTCGGCGGGATAACGGTCGAGGCAACACCGGCCAACCATTCCAAATCCCGGACGCTCTTTGGGCCAACCGCCGAGTGCATAGGCTTTGCGATCCGTGGAAGCAGTCAGGTCTATTTTGCGGGAGATACAGACCTGTTCCCAGAGATGGAATTGCTCGGCGGCAATTTGGACGTCGCGCTGCTGCCGGTGTGGGGATGGGGACCGACGTTGGGCAACGGCCACCTAGACCCGTTCCGCGCCGCCCAGGCGCTCACCCTCCTGCGCCCCCGTGTGGCCATCCCAATCCACTGGGGGACATTCTGCCCCATCGGGACTTGCTGGATGCAGTTTCTCTCCCAACCACCGCGCGCCTTCGCCCATCACGCGGCCGGACTGACCCCCGAGGTCGAGATCCGCGTCCTGGAGCCAGGCCAGTCTACCAGGACACGACCGTTGATGTCGAGAGACGAGCGCGCCCCGCTCCACCCCTCATTCTCCAGGCACTCCACTCCCTTACCGTACTCTTTCCACCACCAACAAGTGTGAAAGCCCGAATACCCGCAACGGCGTCCGTTCGAGCCCGTAAGTAAAGAGGCGCAACGTCCGGCCCAGGGAGGGAGCGCGGGCGACGATGTTATCGTAGCCTGGGAAAATCTGGGTGTGGTGGACGATGCACACGGGATCTCCCTCGAACAAGCGACGCAAGCCCCCGACGGTGTAAGCGCGGACGTGGGGAGCCAGCCGGTCGCGCAGGGGGGTGGGCAGCCAATTGACCAGCGGCGCGTTGCCAAAGCGGTAGCGCCCGCGCCAAAAGATGCCGTGCGTCTCGAAGGGGTAGAGCCGGTTGGGCGCAAAGACGACGATGCGCCCGCCGGGCCGGGTCACGCGCACCATCTCGGCCACACAGGCCCGGTCGTCAGCGACGTGCTCCAGCACCTCGTGAGAGAAAACTGTGTCGAAAGCGCCGTCGGGGAACGGAAGGCGCTCACCCGGTGACTGAACCACGCCAGCGGCCCGCTTACGAGCTTCCAGTGCTCGCTCGCGCTCAATCTCGACGCCCAAGACGTGGCAAGTCTCGCGCAGGAAAGCGGCCGTGTACATTCCCACGCCACAGCCCACGTCGAGCACACGCCGGTCCGCCAGTTCCGCCCAACGGAGCACCATCTCCAGGCGCCGTTCCTGCCCTGCCCGCCAGACGTAGGAGGGATGACCACGAATGGCGGCTTTATCGGACGTCGTCGTTTCCATCCGCCATCGTCTCGCTATCGGCGTTCTCCCACGTGGAGCGCGACCGTTCCCAACATTAGCGTCCGGTAGCGGACGTTCCGCAGTCCCACGCGTTCCATCGCAGCTTCTAGTTCCTCTGGCTTTAGGAAGCGCTGTACCGAGCGGGGTAAGTAGCGGTAGGCGGCGGGCTGGCCGCTCATTCTCCCCATAATAGGAGGGGCCAGCCTGGCAAAGTAGAAGCGGAACAGCTCCCGGAAGCCGGGGGTTTGCGGCCACGTCATCTCCAGGCAGGCCACGCGCCCGCCGGATTTCGTCACACGGCACTGCTCGGTCAGCGCAGCGGTCACGTCGGTGACGTTGCGCAACAGGAACGCGCTCACCACCCCATCAAAGTGGCCGTCGGGGAAGGGCAGACGGAGCCCGTCCCCCTGCGCCCAGCGCACTTGCTTGGAGTTGGACTTGCACTGCCCCACGCGCATCATCTCCGCCACCGGCTCCAATCCCACGACAGTGCTGCCGGGCTGGCGGCGCAGCAGGGCCAGCGCCATATCGCCCGTGCCGGCCCCCACATCGAGCACGCACCCGCTGGCCGGCGGATCAATCGCCTCGGCAGCGATCCGTCGCCAACGCCGGTCGCATCCCAGGGACATCAGCCGGTTCAGCGCGTCGTAGCGGCCGGCCACCTCGGCGAAGGAGAAAGGCGGATCTTCCCGTCCCCCACCCGCTCCGTTTACAACAGCCATCCCACCACACCTTGCGCGACGTAGCCCAGCGTCATCAGCAGGCCGGTCAACAAGTGTATCTGGATGGTGGCGGCGTTGGCCGGCACGAGTTCTTTGGGGTGGTCGTAGTGGACGCGGGCCACGCGATACGCCTTGATCGCCAGCGGCGCGGTCAAGAGGCCCAGCAGGGCAAAGGGCGTCACCACACCACAGAGAACTCCCGCCACCAGCGAGAGATAGGTCGCTGCCAGCATCAGCCCGTAGGCAGTGGCGGCCCGCCTGCGACCCAGGCGCACGACCCAGTGATTCTTGCCCACGGCGGCGTCGGCCGGCATATCTTGGAATTGATTGATCCACACCACCAGCGCGATGAGCAGCCCTACCGGCAGCGAGGCAATTACCGCTTCCCAGGAGAACGTCTGGGTCTGGACGTAGGTGCTGCCCAGCACCATCAGGGGGCCAAAGTTGAGACCGATCAGCAGCTCTCCCACGCCCGTACCGGCCAGGCGAAAAGGGGGCGCGGTGTAAAAGTACCCGGAAAAAACGCCAATGATCCCCAGCCACAGCACCAGCGGGCCACGAGTCAGGGTCAGTGCCAGCCCGATCAGGCTACCGGCGACGAAGAAAGCGATGCCCTGCCACAGGAAGGTGCTGGGCTTGACCAGCCCCATCTGGATGAGGCGGCTGCCGCCGGTAAAGGGGTTGGCGAACTCGGTATTGACCTCGTCGGAACCCCAGGTGTGGTCAAAATAGTCGTTGGTCATGTTGGTGCCAGCGTTGAGACAGATAGCGCCGACGAGCGTCAACAAAAAGTACCACAGGTTGAACGCACCGGTCCGCGCCCAGGCGATAGCGGCCCCCAGGCACACGGGCGACAAGTCAGCGGTGAAAAAGGGGGCGCGCAGCTTGATGACCCACAACGGCGGCATCTTGGCGTTTGGTTGTTCTGCTGTCATATAACATTCCTCCAATGAGATAATGCACCGCGAGCGGCGCTCTGGCGTCACACATTCGCGGAGACGCGGACTGGGGCACTATACCACAAAGCTGCCTGGTTGCAACTCGGCACGTCCAGCAGCAGCGGCCTTTACATTTGACAAGCCCATCTCTAACAGTATAATCATAGCGTGGCGGAGCCACAACCAAGACTAACCACAGAGAACGCCGAGTCCGCTGAGAAAAATCAAGAAAAACTCTGCGCACTCTGCGGTTGAAAGATTGGTGCGGCTTCAAAACGGGAATTACTGGACTAACCACAGAGAACGCCGAGTCCGCTGAGAAAAATCAAAGAAAAACTCTGCGCACTCTGCGGTTGAAAGAAGGAGGCTCCCTGTGCCCCTATTCTACCCCTCATTCGATGCACTGCGCCTGGCCGACGATTTGCTCGGTGAAATTGGAGGGCAAACCCCCGGGTTCGAAGGACGAGCGGGCGCAGCCTGGTACTGGCGTCTACCGGCCGGTATCCTGGTGGTCGCTCGTCTGGATCACACGGTGACGGAAGAACGGTGGGACGTGATTCGCGCCCAGGCGAGCACCCCGCGAGCTGGCATCTTTAGCACCGCCGACTTTCCCTTTTCGGCCTACGCCACCTCCGCCACCTCCCCACCCTTCATCCACGACCTGCAAGGGGTGGCAGAGTGGTCGAACCGGCTCTACTTCCAGATGGGGCGTTTGATCGAGGAGATGGTGCACTGGACTGGTATGCTATACGCGGTCGCTATCTCGCCCCAAATCAGTCCCCCCGCCTCCCTTCCTGCCCTCAGCCCGTTAGAGCGCAAACTGGTGCGCCACGCGCTGGACGAGTTGGGCGGCGCTTTCACTATCAAGGCACTACATCGCGAGTTCAGCGACCAAATCTCTCGCTCTCGCCTGAGCAAGCTGGCCCAGGCATGGGAGTCCAGAGAGTTGCTCACCTCGCGGCCCCGCCGCGTAACCTACGCGCTGCGTCTGCTGGCAGAGGAGGATCAAAGCTAGACCAAGCACCAAGGAGGAATTATGTCTGATGAAATAAAGGTCCAGCCTTTTGACGTTCTGCTCAACTGGATTCTAAAAGAGTTCGAGGAAAAGCAATCCATTTTCGGGATCCATCGCTCCCTGTTCTACACGCCCCAGGAGAGCAGTCCTTACGCCACCGAGGATGTGTTTGGTCATTACCTGGCGACCCCCATAGGCCCGGCCGCCGGGCCACACACCCAATTGAGCCAAAACATCATATGCGCGTGGCTCTCCGGCTGTCGCTTCATCGAGCTCAAGACCGTACAGATCATGGACGAGCTAGAGATCCCCCGACCCTGCATTGATATGGAGGACGAGGGATACAACGTCGAGTGGTCCCAGGAACTCGAGCTGGAGCAATCGGCCCACGAGTACGTCAATGCCTGGGCCTTGATCCACGTCCTGCGCCGCCTGCTGGGTTTTGAAGACAGCGCGCCCTTTGGCACGATCTTTAATATGAGCGTCGGTTACGATCTGGAAGGGGTGCGGAGCGCGCCGATGACACGCTTTATGGCCCGGATGGATGATGCCTCGGATGAAATAGCCACGATCCGGGCGATATTGGAGGAGCAGTTCCCCCAGTTCGCCGACGTAGAGATTCCGACCCGGCTCACGAACAACGTCACTCTCTCCACCATGCACGGCTGCCCGCCGGACGAAATCGAGCGCATCGCCCGGTATTTGTTGGAAGAGAGAGGACTACACACCACAGTCAAATTGAACCCCACTCTGCTGGGTCAAGAGAGGGTAATGACCATTCTTCACGACGACCTCGGTTTCAGAGAGATTCACATCCCCGACGCCGTGTTCGAGCACGACCTCAAGTACGGGCGGGCCGTAGAATTGATCAAATCCCTGAAAAAGGTCGCCGCGGAGCAAGAGCGGATAAACAACATCCGTTTGACCTTTGGCGTCAAATTGAGCAACACTCTGGCGATGGCGAATCACAAGGACGCCCTCCCCGGCGACGAAATGTACATGTCGGGGCGGGCTCTCTATCCCATCACGATGAACTTGTTTCACAAACTCGCCCAAGAGTTCGACGGCGACTTGAACGTCTCTTACGCGGGCGGGGCTGACGCGCTCAACGTAAGCACCATCCTGGCCGCCGGCGCCTGGTCGGTCACGACCGCCTCGGATCCGCTGAAACCAGGGGGGTATTCCAGGTTCCTGCAATACCTGGAGAACCTGGAGGCCGAAATGCGCGACCGGGGCGCGACAAGTCTGGACGCGCTGGCTAAAAATAAACTGGCGAACCTGGAGCAGGCGGCCGCCAGCGCGCTGCGAGACCCACACTACAAAAAGAGCTACCATCCCTATGACTTGCCCAAAGTCGAATCTGGGCTGGGTCTGTTTGACTGCGTCGTCGCTCCCTGCGTAGAGCCGTGCGCCGTTCACCAGGACGTGCCCGAATACGTCTGGCTGATCGCGCAGGGCGAATACGAGCGGGCACTGGAGGTCATTCTCTCCCGCAACCCGCTGCCTAGCGTGACCGGCTACGTCTGCACCCACCTCTGCCAGACCCGCTGCACCCGCAACAACTATGACGAGCCAGTGGCTATCCGCACACTCAAACGGTTCGCCGCCGAAAAGGGGAGCAGTAGAGAAACCAGGTTTTTCCGTAAACAAAGTGGCAAAAACCTGGTTTCTGACGCGCGTGTAGCCGTGATCGGCAGCGGCCCCGCGGGACTGGCGGCCGCCTCTTTCCTGGCACTGAACGGCGTCCAGGTCACTATCTTTGAGGCCAGGGACGTGATAGGCGGTATGCTGCGCCTCGTTCCCGTCTTCCGGCTGCCCTGGGCCGTCGTCCAGCAGGACGTTGACCGGATCACAGAGATGGGCGTCGAGATCAAGTGCTCTCATCCCATCACCAAGCCACCGGAGGAACTGTTGCAGGACGGATTCGACGCCGTCTATATCGCCAGTGGATTCCAAAAGGACGCGCCTCTGTACATCGAGGGCATTGCAAGCGCGGATAAACGACATCCGGGAGGCGTCTTTGCGGCGCTCGACCTGCTCAAACGAGTACGGCGCGGGGAAAGCGTGGACCTGGGATCCAAGGCGCTGGTGATCGGCGGCGGCGATACGGCTATGGACGCCGCGCGAGTGGCCCAGCGCTTGACTGGCAACCCGACGACCATAGTCTACAGGCGGAGCGCAAGAGAGATGCCGGCCAGCGATGAGGAGAGAGAAGGTGCCTTTGAGGAAGGCAATGTCCTGGAAGAGCTGGTCTCCCCGACCCGGGTGATCTTGAAAGATGATCGAGTGAGCGCGCTAGAGTGCATTCGGAACAGGCTGGGCGAACCAGGCGCGGACGGGCGCCGGCGACCGTTGCCCATTGAGGGGAGCGAGTTCCAGATCAAGGCCGACTCGATCATCGTGGCTATCGGCCAAAAGCCCGACCTGACTTTTCTCGACGGCAGCACCGTCTCCCTACACAAGAACGGATCCATAGCAGCCGACCCCGCAACCGGACAGGCAGGAGCGCCTCACATCTATGCCGGAGGAGACGTGGTCGAAGGGCCAGAAAGCATCATTGCCGCCTGCGCCGACGGTCGGCGGGCCGCCGAGGCGATCTGCGCAGAACTCGGCATCGAGTTCGAGCAATTGACCTCCCGTCCGGCGGAGCTCTCCGAGGAAGAGATACTGCAAGTGAAGCGGAAGCGAGCCAGAAAAGAGGCCCAATACAGACCAGAGATGATCCCACCGGCCCAGCGCAGCGGCTTTGAGCTGATCGAAGCCACCCTGACAGAGGAAACGGCCCAGGCAGAGGCGCTCCGCTGCGTGCAGTGCTCAACCTTCTGCGACAAGTGCGTCGAGGTCTGTCCCAACCGGGCCAACTATACCTACTTTGTCTCGCCGGTGAGCCTGACCCTGCCCACGCTCTCCTGCCAAAACGGCGCACTGACGGTGACGGGGGAGGAGACCTTTCGGGTCGAGCAATGTCGGCAGATCATCCACGTGGATGACTTTTGCAACGAGTGCGGCAACTGCGCCACCTTCTGCGTCCACGACGGCAAGCCATACACAGAAAAGCCCCGACTTTTCCTGGAAAGGAGTGGTTTTGAGCAAGAGGACGACAATGCTTTCTACATTGCGCAGAACACCATCCGGCGGCGGGAGGGAGGAAGGGAATCACAGCTTGCGGTGAGAGATGGCGTAATGACCTTTGAGAACGCGCTGGTCCGCATCAGCCTCTCCCCTGATTTTGAAATCAAAGAGATGGTGTTGAAAGAAAAGTTCGAGGGTGCACTTTCCCTGACAGAAGCGGCTGAAATGGCCCTGATTTTCCGCGGCGTCGCCGCCTCGCTGCCTTTCTCGACGGTTTCAGGAGAGTAGCGGCGCTCACGTTAGAGTCGCCCTCGCAGACGAGGCCTCGTCTGCGAGGGCTGAGAGCCTAACGCTCTGGCGCAACAGGCCGAGCAGTTTTACCCAATGCGCAGAAAGCTCACCTAGAGTTGCGCATAACCAAAGGCAAGTAAACGTTGTGCGTTGGCCCCAACAAGCCAAACTCACTCAGATGGCAGATGGGTACGCTGAGCACGTTGCCGTCCACATTGATGGTATAGATAGACGTCGGGCTACACGTCTCGGCCGCATCCTGCCACGCGCTGCCCGTCCACCAGTAGAGAGTCAACCGGAGCTCGTCCGAGACCAACCGAACGTCGTCATCGCTGTAGCGAATGGTGATGGTCACCGGCGAGCCAAAAGTAAAACCGGACTGCAATTGTCCCCCCTGGTACGCGGCCAGTTCAAAAGCGTGCCCGGCGAAGACAAACCCCGCTCCGCCGGAAGCTATCGTCGGCGTCAATACCAGCGTAGTGTCATCGGTCACTGCGTTGGGCGGGAAATCCAACTGCGTAGGAAACCCCTGAGCGTCCGTGTAGATCAAGCTGGCGGCTGTGCCGGATACCAGATTGGTCGAGACAGGGGCAGGCAAGACATAAAAGTTCTGCCCACCGGCGTCCGGCGGGAGTGTGACGGTTCGCGCGGATGGCGAGAAAACATAGCCAAGGTAGGAGGGGGTAAGGGTATAAGTACCCTCGTCGAGGTCGGTGAACTCGTAAGCGCCGCCCGCGTCGGTAGTGACGTCGCCCAGCCCGCCGGAGCCAGAAACGGTGACGCCGGGGAACGGCTGGCCGTTGGCGTGCCTGGCCTGGCCATAGATATCGTAGAACACGGGCATAGGGTAAAGCCCCGTGCGCTCGATATTTTGGCGGAACATTGGCCAGGGACGGTAAGAATCAACAGTCCCGGCCTCATCCCATATTATGATGACACCGTTATCATCTCCGCCCCCTGCCAACGTCTCCAGATTCCCATCGCCATCTATGTCGTCCACCACCGGCGGCGCCGACAGCGAGGCGCCCAAGCTCGTGCTGTAGCGACGATCACTGTCGCTAGAGGAGCCGTCTGCCTTGACGACCGCCATACCCCAGTCGCCAACGTGGACGACCAGGATCTCGGTATCACCGTCGCCCTCGAGATCGGCCACCACGGGGCTCCAGGGCATATCGTTCGACCTGTCGTGGCTACTGTTTGGCGACTTGGGCAGCGTCGGAAAGCCGGACACTGTAGAGCCATCGGCGTTCCAAACCCACAGCTTCATCCCGTCGCCACTGGTGCTGGAATTATTCCCTTCTCCGATCACGATTTCCAAGTCACCGTCACCATCAATGTCCCCCAGGGCCGGGGGAGCTTTGGCTATGGCGTCCGCTGCCCGGGGCCAGTTGGGAAGCGGCGTAGCATCGTGATTCCAGGCATACACCAGGTTGTCGTGATCCCCCGAACCTGACCCGACGACGATCTCCAACTGACCATCACCGTCAATATCCCCCAGGGCCGGGGAGGAGTGAATGTATCCCTGAGTTTCTATAGGAAAGCCGGGCACGTTCGTGCTATCACCGTTGATCCCCCACACAGTGCCTTTGTTGTAATCCGGGTCACTCACGCCATCCCAGGGAGGGCTCATCGTACCCACGATCACTTCCGGCAGACCGTCGCCGTCAATGTCTCCCAACGCCGGCGAAGACATCCCCCCACGCAGCAAATTGTCGCCGTTATAGCGATAGATAGGCCACCCGGCGACATTTGAACCGTCGTGATGCCAGGCGTGAATGCGGCGGTCGTCGTGGGCAACGACGATCTCCAAATCGCCGTCGCCGTCCAGGTCGCCCACCGCTGGCGTCGTCAGGAAACCGTCCCACAGGCCATCTGGATAGCCGTAACCCTGGGTCTCGTCGCCGGCATTATCAATTTTGGGTTGAGGCCAACCGGCAACCGGGGAGAAATGCCAGGCATAATCATACTCGTACACCAACACACCGCCGTTGTGACGTTCCGCCTGGCTCGAGGTATAGATGCTGCCCCCCACCGCGACCACGATATCCAGCTTGCCATCGTTATCCACGTCCGCGATGATGGGAGAGGAAGCGATTTCGTTAGTAGACCTGGAAGTCGGCGGGTTGGCGGCCTCAATTTCGATGTTGACCTGGCGCGACCACACCGTGCTCCAACTGGTGCCGTTGCTGGTGGAAACGACGTACAACATTCCGTCCTCTCCACCGGCGACGATCTCTTTGTAGCCGTCGCCGTTAAAGTCGGCCGTCGCGAGACCCGCGTAGCTGATGCGCTCGCCCGATAGGGTGATCACGGTTTCTTGAGGCGCAGCTCGCACAGAGGACAAGTATTCATTGCCCGCCAGCCCCATACCTGCCACGGCCAGCAGGATCACCAACACCCCGATTTTGCCCACAAAAGTCGTCCGTTTCATTTCATACCTCCCAAGTATACGCCGCCCGTTGCAATTCAAGTCAACACATAATACCAGAGTTTCACAGCCAAGTCAATCACACCTTCATCCTACGCTTGTAGCCCGTTCTCGCGCGAGGGCCGCAATGTGCCGGTAGCGCAGCGGCACCTGCCAGGGCCACACCAGTGGCTCGAGGTAGCGACGCCACGGAGAACCCCTGTCGCTCCGAACCAATGCCTGGACAGCCCGGCGCTTGCGCCACACGCGCGGCAGAGCGAGGATTCCATCGAAGCGACCGAACAGGGTATGCGCGTCGCCCCGCGCCAGCAGCCCAAAAGCTACCGCCGCCAGGTCGTAGAACAAGATGAGGGGCAAGTAGGCCAGCAATCGCCCACCCGGGCCATAGTTCTTGGCGATGAGCCAGACCTTGTTGCGAGCCAGCAGGCGGCTCTTGAAAGGCGAACCTTCGCCGCCGGTGGCGGAGTGGGCGTGGTAGACGCGGGCGGCCGGCGCGTACAGGCAACGCCACCCGGCCAAGCGAGCGCGCCAGGCCAGGTCAACGTCCTCTAGGTAGGCGAAAAAGTCCTCGTCGAACAGACCGATCCGCTCCAGCATCGCGCGGCGGTAGAGCGCGGCCCCGGCGCACGGGCCAAACACCTCGAGCGGCTCCCTCTCATCGGGGTCGTCGGGCAGCCCGCCCAGGCGGTCCCAGGCGATACCCACCGGGTCGAGCGCGATGCCGGCCGAGTTGATCATAGTGGGCCGGTCGGCAAACAGCATTTTGGAAGCGACCATACCCACCGCCGGGTCACTCGCGGCCTCTACCAGCGCGGCCAACCAACCCGGCTCGGCGCGCGTATCGTTGTTGAGCGTGACGATGAACTCGGCCTGGCTGGCGCGGATGGCCTGGTTGTTGCCGGCGGCAAAACCGACGTTCGTCTCGTTGCGGATCAGGCAAAACTGGGGATAGTGCGCCTCCACCCACTCGACGGAGCCATCGGTGGAGCCGTTGTCCACCAGGATGACTTCAAAGTCGGTGAACGTCTGGGCAAAGAGCGTGGGCAGGCAGCCCTCCAGGTGACGCCGCCCGTTCCAATTGACGATCACGACAGAGACACGTTTAGCCATTGGCCTCGTCCAAGACCTCTCGGTAGACAGCCTCAATCTCCAAAGCGTGCGTCTCGGCGCTCTTGACCGGCGTGGACTTGGCCGCCTGGGCCAGTCGAGCTGCCAATGCCCGGTCGCCCGCCAGGCGAGCCAGAGCCTCAGCCAGCGCGCTCTCGTCCGATGGCGACAGGAGCAGGCCGTTCACGCCGTCACTGATCACGTCCGGTATAGCGCCCACGCGGGAGGCGACCACAGGCAGCCCGGCCAGCAGCGCTTCGCGGGTCACGATGGAAAAGGTCTCGTGCCAGCGCGAGGGCACCACGACGACGTCTATACCCGCCAGCAGTTCGGGCAACCGGGCGTTCTCGTACCGTCCGCGAAAGTGGATACGCGGGTCGTCCGCAGCCGCCCCTTTGAGGCGCGCCACGAAAGGATCGTCGGGCGCGCCGGAGCCGAACAGGTGCAATTCGACGTCCGCATAAGGCAGCCGCCGGAAGGCGCGCGCCAACAAGTCAACTCCCTTGTGCGCCGCCAGCGCGCCGAGGTAGCCAAAGCGCAGATTGGGCGAACTCGTCCGGGGCGGCCGGCGCCGCCAGCGGTCTAGTTCCAACCCCTCGGACAAGGCCCTGATCGCGTCGGCCCGCGCGCCATAGTCCAAATAGACCCGGCGGCAAAAATCGGAAGGGGCCAGCAAGCGGGAGGCCGAGTTCAACGTGCGCCGCATAAAGCGCATACGCCGGGCGAAGGGCCGGGGTATGGAGCTGCCGGCAGGACGCGCCGGGGGTCGTGTCCGTTCCAGCCAGGCCAGCGCCTTCTGCTGAACCACAACGGGGATGAGCGTGTCACGGATTTGCTCGTAGAAAGGAAGGCGGTGCATCAGGCCAGAGACCTGGGCGGCGGAACCGAGGCAGCGGCGGCAGTCGGCGCCATGGTGCGGGCCGGGGCACAGGGCCATGTCGCGGGCCAAGAGCCGCGTGGTAGGGCAGATGTACCAATAGTCGTGCAGAGTCAGAACGAAGGGAATGCCCATTTCTCCGGCAACGGAAGGCAGCCCGGCGGAAAGTCCATAGCAGTGCTGAAAGTGAACGAGGTCCGGGCGCGCCTTTTGCAAATAAGCGCCAAACAGCGCTTCGATATCGGGGTTGCGGTAATGGGTCTCCAAGCCGGAAGCCCGGCGAAAATTGTTGACCACGCGGCGGACGGGCAAGCCGTCCACGACTTGGTCGCGGACTGTGTACTCGGCTAAATCCGGCGCGCGCGCGCGGCAGAATATCGCCACATCGTGGCGCTCCATCTGGCGGCCCGCCAGCGCGCGGGTGTACTGTTCCACGCCAGCTACGGCGGTCGGCGGAAAGCCGTTGGCGACGTGAACGATCTTCACGACCCTCCACCCTCGTGCGGCAGTTGCAACGCAGCCAGTCGCCGGCGCGCTCGCCGGATGCGTTGCCCGTCGCGGCAGCGGGCCAGGAGCGTGGCGGGCAGCGCCAGTACGTTCCACAGGATGGCGTAGAGCAGGATCGCCACGTTGACCGGGTAAGCCGACGGTCGCAAGCGGCGCAGGTGAGCGTGGCTGCGGTCGTACTGGATGCCGGGCCAGCAGACAAATACCACCATAGCGCGGAAGCGCCGCCAGGCCAGGCGGAAGGGGTCGGCTTTGATCATCACGCGGATGTGGTTGCGCTGGGCCAGTGCTGCCGTCCTGAGGACACGTTTTCCGAACGAACCACTGTTATGGTGCCAGAGAGGTATGTTGATACGCACTCCACAGTATCCGGCGCGGCGGGCGCGCTTTTGCAGATCGTCCTCCTCGCCGTAGGCAAAAAAGCGTTCGTCCAGAAGGCCCACGTCGCGCAGGAGGTCGGCGCGGAGAAAAAGCGCACAGCCGGCGACGTGTTCCGTCTCTGTGACCTCCAGTTTTCGCCAAGCGACCTGGCGCTCTCTGAACTGCTCCAAGTCGGGGTCGGCATTGAGGCGGTATTCGCCGATGGTATCGAACCCCACAACGCCGATGCGCGGGTCCGCCTCCGCAACGGCGACGGCGTGGGTCAGCCAGCGCGGGTCTACCCGCATATCGTTGTTGAGCAACACGACGTAATCGGCTCCGCGCTCCAGCGCCCAGCGCAGGCCGACGTTGTTGCCGGCGGCAAAGCCGAGATTGCGGCCGTTTTCGATGACCTCGACCTGGGAATAGTTGGCGCGGGTGAAGGGGATCGAATCGTCGCTGGAACCATTGTCAACGAGGATGACGCTAGTCTCGGGATATTCCGTCTCCAGCACAGAGGGGAGGCAATACTCCAGGTGCTCCTGGCCGTTATAGTTGAGAATCAGAACGTACACGCTCGGAGTCAAAGTAACCGCTCTCTACTGATAGGGGCCTCGCCGCCCAGATAGGACTCGTCGAGCCAAGCCGCCTGCGTCGCGCCACAGTCCGGTCAGGCTCTGCGCGACGCGCACCCGATGGTCGCTCTCCCGCAAATAGTCCATCATCGCGGCCATGAACTTGAACGATCCGTAAGCCTCGCTGGTAGGAAAGGCGACGGCCGCCGTCCAACCATAGAGGTACCTGGCCCAGTACTCGATGCCATGCCTGTCCATAAAATCCCGGTAAGCGCCGGGAGATTCGTGCGGATAGGTGATCTGACCAGCCAGGATGCGTTCGGCGGAGAACTCGTGGCTGAAGGCAACGGCGCGCGGGTCCAGCGCGGTAAAGACGTTCTCCAGCACATCCAGAGTGGACCGGTACAGATCCACGTCGGTCCACAAAAGAACCAACGGACGATCCCATCCCTGCAACGAGTCCCTGAACCAACCCTCGAGATAGCGCACACACTCTGGACGTCCAAAGGTCTGGACGTTATTCCGAACCTGGGCCAACGTAGCGGCATAGTCGCCGGCGCTATAGTACTCCGCCTCTCCACCAGCCGGGGCGGGCAAGCCCTCAAACGAATCCGCGACGATCAAATCTCTGGATAGAAATGTGCAGGCGTGGCTCAAGCAGCAAGAGGTATAGCCCTGGAAGCAGCCGCACTCCAACACCGCTCCGGCGACCCCATAGCTATCCAGTACATACAGATGATTGGCCAGGTACAGCATCTCGCGCGGTCTCGATAGCGGCACCAGGTGATAATCCTTGTGGCCCTCTCTGCCGACGTTATGCTTGGGAAAACACTCGGCAATCGCGTGGAACGTCTCGTACATCCACTTCAGGTAGAAGAGGTAGCGACGCGCCGCCGGGGTTCGCTCGGCCTGTGGCGAGACGAGCCAGTCCGCCAAGACACGGACGATCTCGTCGGGAGGCTCTGTCAGCGGGGTCGGCTCCCAGGATGGAATTATGCCTTCTTTGCAGGCGACGTTCAAAACATCTCGAGGCAACATGGTTTCACAGTCCGTCCCGCACCTGCGTATATAGTTGAGCCAGTTCGGCGGCGTGCGCATCCATTGACTTGACCTGGTGAGTCAGTTGGGCGCGGTGAAGCGCGGCGACCCAATCACGCTCCTCGACCGCACGCCGCATCGCCGCCAGCCAGGCCTCCATATCGTCGGGGGGCAACAGGACACCGTTGACGCCATCCTCGATGGCATCGGGTATGCCACCCATACGGGATGCGATGACGGGCAGCCCGGCCAGCAGCGCCTCGCGGGTGACGATGGAAAAGGTCTCGTGCCACCGAGAGGGGATCAGCAGTACGTCCATGCGGTTCAGGATGGCGGGCAGTTCCGGCGGGGTGTAGGGGCCGGCAAAGTGGATACGGGAGTCGCCATTGGCCAGTTCGTGCAGCCACTTGGCGAACGGAGCGCCGGGCAGTTCAAAGCCGTGGAGCCAGAGTTCTGTGCCGGGCGCGTCCAATCGCCGAAAGGCCTGGACGATAAAGTCAACGCCCTTGTTGCGCAACAGGCTGCCGATGTAACCGAATCGAAGGCCTGGCCCCCGCGGCCGCTGAGCGGGTCGGAAGCCTTCCCACAGTGACGTGTCCATACCGTGCGGAATGACGTAAAGCCGCTCGGCCGGCACGCCGAAATCAACGTATTGCGTTTTGACCACAGCGGAGGGAACAACAATGTATTCACACCGGGTAAGCACGTCTCGCATGTAACGCGCCCGCACGCGCAACGGTTCCATATCCACCGGGCGCACGGCCGCCCAGAGAGATCGGGCCGGAGGCAGGACACGGAGGCGTGCTACATCGTAGAGGCCCAGTAACAGACGGCGCACCGGCCAGGGCAGTATCTTTTGCAAAGGGTAATACGTCTCGTCGTTCAGCCCCAGCGGGTGGCGCTTGGCCGGCTCGACCGGCGGCAGAGATAGCGGTGCGTCAAAGTCCGGCCGGCCCGGCCCCAAGGGAGGGTAGGAGCGGCCGTAAATACACTCGTAACAGTTCACGCCGTGGTGAATGCCGGCGCAGAGGGCGTTATCGGGACGCAGTAAGTTGACCTGGGGACACATGTACCAGTAATCGTGCAGTGTCATCACGAACGGAACACCCATCTCGGCTGCGCGCGCCAGCAACGACGCCGATAAACCGTGCGTGTGCTGAAAATGGATCACGTCGGGGCGTTGCTCCTCGACCCAGCGCACGAACAACGCCTCTATACGCCTGTCAAAGTACCTGGACGCCAGCGGAGTAGCGCCATCAAAGCGATTGGCCACGAAGCGTACTGGAATATCCTCAACTATCTCATCGCGCACGCTGTAGATTGGACGACCATCTCCCGGCTCACGGCAAAAGACGACCACGTCGTGCCCGGCTGAGCGCAGTGACCTGGAGAGCGCGAGGGTGTAGGTTTCCACTCCTCCGCGATCAACCGGGGGAAAGCCGTTGGTCACTTGAAGAATATTCATACTCCCAACGTCGTCCAACGTCGCTGTGTTTGAATGATTCGTCGCTCGGCCTCGCGGCGGGCATGCAGTGTTGATGGGAAGAAAGTGACATTCCACAGCAACGCATAGGCCAGGATCACAGAGTTGACGACAAAGTTCGAGGGACGCAACCGGCGAAAGTGAGGGATTCGCTCATCGAACTGGACTCGTGGCAGACAGACAAAGTGTACCATCCACTTGAGTTGGCGCCAGATCTCGTGGCGCGTCTCGTTCTTCAGCATGTTGCGGATGTTGTGACGCATCGCTAACGCCGAAAACTTGATAGGTTGTTCACGCGAGGAACCACCATTGTAATGCCAAAGGGGTACGTTGATGCGGACCAGTTTGTAGCCAGCCCGTCGCGCTCGGTGTTCCAAATCGTCTTCCTCGCCGTAGAAAGCACTGGCCTCGTCGAGCAGGCCCACATCGCAAAAGACCGCAGCGCGCACGAACAACGCCGCACCCGTGATGTGGTTAGTTGGCGTTATCTCCAGGTGATTCCAGGCCACCATCAGCGCTTCGAATTGCTCTCCCTCCGGGTCCTCACCCTGGATGTATTCCTGGAGCATTTTGAAGCCAACGAAGCCTACTCGAGGGTCTGCCTCAGCCGCCCGCACTGCCTGAGCAATCCACCTCGGGTCAACCCTGGTGTCGTTGTTCTGGAGGACGATGTAATCGGCGTCGCGCTCCAGCGCGCAGCGGATGCCCACGTTGTTGCCGCCGGCCCAGCCCAGGTTCTCTTCATTCTGAACGATGACGACCTGGGGAAAGTTCTCCCGCGCATACTCGACCGAGCCATCCGTCGAGCCGTTGTCAACCAACAGGATGCTATAGTTCGGGTATTCCGTCGCCAGCAGGGAAGGCAGGCAGTATTCCAGGTGATTTTTGCCGTTGTGATTCAGGAGCACTATGTGAACGAGGGGAAACTGGGCCATCATTCCCCCTCGTCCGGCAGGCGCTCGGCGGGGGCGATTTTTCTCGTCAGGGCGGCGAGTCTGGCATCCACAGCGTTCATCAAGCGCATCACGCGCCCCTGCCGGATACCGTCCAGGTGTTTTCTGAGCGCATCCCGTTCTTGTACCAATTGCTCACGTTCCCATTCGAGATATTGGAGGCGCGATTCGAAGCGTTCCAGGTGAACGACCGTGCGCCGCGCCTCGGCGGCCGTTCGAGAAGCGGTGAGGGCATCAGGCGCGAACGATGCACGCTCTAGAAAGGCAACGATGGGTTCTACGACCTGTGACCAGGCCAATGCATCTCGAACAGTTTGGGCGTTCTCGGCGACGCGGGCGCGCAGGCCATCGTCCGCCAGCGCGGAGAGAAGGGCCTCGGCCAGCAGGTCGGGGCGCTGCGGTAGCACGGTTTGGCCCAGGCCGCGCGTGGCGATCATATCAGACAGGGGATCGCCTGCGGTCGAGATCACGGGCAGCCCCGCCCAGACACAGTCGAGCAAGCGCGTGCGCGAAGCAAAGGCGCTCTCCAGGCTAGGCCGATGGACACTCACTCCCAGGTCGGCCTCCAGCAGGTATGCGCCTCGTTCATCGTAAGGGATCCAATCGCCGAAAAAGACGCGGCGATCCAGCAGGCCCAGCTCGCGGCAGCGGGCCACGGTCTGCGCGTAGATGGGCATTTCGGGGACAGTCTCTGTGTCAAAGTGACGGCCCGCGGCAAAAAAGAGTTTGACGTCGTCACGAACGCGCAACACCTCCACCAGCGCATCCACGAGCGTCAGCGGGTCGAACCACTGCCACAGCCCCCCGTTCCAGAGCAACACTTTGTCCTCGGAAGCGATGCCGGGGTGGACGCCCTTCAGCACGGGGCGCTGCGCCTGGGGCGGCTCGGAGGGAATGCCAAAGGGGACCACGTCAATCAATGCTCGCAAGGTGGGGTCCTGCGCGTAGGTGACAGAGTTGACGCGCCCTGCGGCCAACAACGCACCCAGCCAAAAGTCACGCTGCCGCTCGCTGGCGCAGATGAAGAAATCCCCGAGCGCGCCTTCCAGGCGCAAGTGGGCCACGCTTTCCAGGTCAACGCTCAGGCGGCGCTGCTCCTCCACGATGGGGGACTGGGCCAGTTTTTCCAGCTCAAAGGGATCGTAAAGGTCCACGATGGCCGGTTTGCTCAAATCCCGCAAGCGGGGCAGCTTGGCGAACAGCGGCCCCATAGCCAGCACCACGTCGGCGTTGGCGACGTAGGGATCCAGACCGGGATAGTAAGGATCGTCAGTCTCGTAGCCCACCACGCGCAGGCCAGGGTGACGGCGAGATGGCTCTCCCGGCGCAGCCAACGTCACGTCAAAGCTCTCCGCCAATGCGCACGCCATCTCCCAGGCCCGGATGCCAGGGCCAGCCATACGGGGGCCAATGGTCTCATGGGTGACGATGAGCAGCCGCGAGCCGTGTTGGGGCTGCAACGTCTCCGGCACGTCTAGTTCTTTTGCCAGTTGATCTTGTACCACGTGATATCGCCTCCAGGGGAAGAGCCAGTTGTCGGGCCGCATGGGGAAGCGGGCAAAGATTTCCTCGTCGCTGCGCACGCGCGCCGCCTGGATGCGGCGCCGCTTTTCCAACAGGCGCGGCATCTCGTCGGCTATCTGGTCAACGGCCACCAGGAACGAGGCAACTACACGGGTCATTCGTGGCTCCGGCTCAATGGCGCCAGACTGAGCGTCACCGGGAGTTGGATATCCCAGTGCATACCGCTCCCGATCCAACCCGGCCTGATCTAACGATCGTTTGACGGCCATAAAGAGACTGAAGGGCAGCACACGCCACAGATTCTCTTCTCCGTAATTCTTGATCACCGTGCGCAGGGCGTTGGCCTCGCTCAGGGTATAACGCTGTTCGACGGGAAAGCCCGCGCCGGTCTGGTGTTGCCTGTGATAGACGATAGCATCGGGGACGAACAGAACTTTGTAGCCATAGAGCCACAGTCGCCAGCCCAGGTCCAGGTCCTCAAAGTAGGCGACGTAATCCTCGTCAAAGCCGCCGACCTGCCAGAACACGTCGCGCCGGATCATCATCGCGCCGCCGCAGGGGGCCAGCAGCTCGCGCTGCTGATCGTAAGAGCCGGGGGCGGCTGGCAGCCCCTCGTCAATTTGGAAGGAGCGCCCGTAGAGGTTCATCACCGGGCCGACGAAATCAATCCTCTGACCATCCTGGTCGAGAATCTTGGACGCGGCGCAGGCAACCTCCGGCTGCTCCTCCAGCACCTCGACCAGCGCCCGCAGCCAGCGGGGGTCGGCGCGGGCGTCGTTGTTGATCAGCGCCAGATAGTCCCCCGTGGCAGAGCGCGCGCCCAGGTTGTTGCCGCCGGCAAAACCGAGGTTGCGCCCAGCCTCGATCACGCGCACGTATGGGTACGACGCGCGAACGAACGGGACCGAATCGTCGCTAGAGCCATTGTCCACCAGGATGATCTCCACGCGCTCCCGCGGATAGTCCTGGGCTGCCAGCGCGTCCAGGCAGTCGGCCAGCAAGGCGCGGCCATTGAGGTTTACGATGATGACGCTTGTGCTTGGGTACATCAATTCTCAGTGGAATGTGAGGCAGTGCAAGGCGGCAAGCCGCCATCCAAAACTTGATCTGTTATATCGTCGAACACGTACGGGCTGTTCAAGAAATCCGCAAAGTAGCTCTTGTCTTCGAGCATTTCATAGTCTGCGCCAAAGTATTCGTTGAATATCACCCTGAACGTATTAACCGGCGTAATGTCCTCAGAGAGCGCATCATAGTTCTGATCGGGAAAGTAGTAAGCGTTGAGTATGGACATCCGTTCAGGGAAATAATAGCGATAGCCAGCCCCATGATCACCCTGAATGATAATAATCGGTGGTTCGGAGGAGCGGGACAAAATGTCTTCAATAGTCTCTCGCGTTTTTTTGTTGACGTGGGCTACCTGATTCCTATACGCTTCTATGTACTCATCGCACTCGTATTCTGCGTGTGGCTTGGAGCGGACGGGTTCTCCATTTGGGCCAAAGGCATAGGGAGGATGAGGGGCAAGAATGTGAGCAAAGACAAAAACTGGTGAATCAATCTCGGCTGCGTCTGCAAGATGGTCAAAGGTATACAGAACACGCTCCCTGTGAAAGTCGTCGGTCGTTTTATGGAGTGGTACAACGAGGGGAGTGGTATTCAAAAGCTCTCTTTGAAAATCGTCAAAGTGTCGTCGAGGGGGCCTCATGTACACGTCAGCTTCCTTGTTCTCTGTGAAGCCGTGCCCGGTCGAGAACGCTACAATGGTATAGCCGTAACCGCGCAAGTGTTGAAACACTCTGTTATCCTTTATCATCATAACCAAGGGCTGGACATTGGTGTATTTTTCGCCCACCTGCCCGGCTATATCGTCGAGGTACAAAAGATTGAGAGAAGAAGCCAACGAGTGCGTTGTGTGTGGATAATTTGCCCTGCTTTCGTCAGCGATGTAAAACCCCCTTTGGGTCAAGTATGCTAAGAATTCGGAATTGTCAAAGTCGTATACTTTTTGCAAATAGTCAGACCTGACGTACATGTCCAGAACTAGGTAGTAAATATCTGGCAAGGAACCCGTCACCGTGTTTCCCTCGGGTACGTTTTCTGTAGCCACATTCTCTCGCCACGAGTCCGCAAATTCGTTCCAGGTGGCTTCGTCCTCAGTAATTTCGTCCGTTTCTGCATTTGCCTGGCTGGAATCAGCATCTGCAACAGGCGCATCTATCTCGGCGTGAATATCTATGGCGCCGGCCACAGAGGTTGCTCCAACTGTTGCCACAAGCGTTAGCGCCACGACGTTCAACAACCTTGTCGTCGCGCGCAAATCACTTTTCAGGCTCACGGTAATATAGAAAGCGGTCACAAAGAGAGCGCCCCAGACCACGAGCCAACCAAGAAGAGCCGGCCTGCCCTCGACGAGAAACTCGGTTTCACTCAAAATACCCGCCTGTTCAAGCAACGTTCTGCAGATGGATATCGCGTGACCGTAGGAAAAGAATAGTACACAAAAGACGGAAACTATGACAGAAGATTTGTCTCTATTATTGACAAAAAGGTCAACGCCCCACCACATTAGAGCGGCGAAAATCAAAGCGCCAATTGCTATGCCGATGGCTTCGCGGAGGTACCCCCTTCCCATATTTTGAGCATATAGCGACAAGATCGGGAACGTGGCAAAAACAAAAGGGTGGATTATGACCTTTTCCAGCTCGACAGAGACAACGGTTTTCCTCATCTGGAGCTACCCTAGTTACCGGACAACATCACCTCGTCAGTTACGTCAGTGAACAGATACGGATGTTTCCAAGTCGCAAAATAGCTCTTGTCCTCCAATAGCTCGTAATCTGCGTCAAAGTAATTGTCGAACACCACTCTGAACGTATTGACCGGCGTAATACTATCGTACAGGTCATCATAATCCTGGCCGGGGAAGTAATAAGCGTTAAAGATGGACATCCGCTCAGGCACATACGATTTTTCAATGTTCCAACCGCCATAGTCCAACTTGGCATCTGGCCCATGGTCGGCCTGTAAGATGATGATGGGGGGATCAGATGACTGTGCTAGAATCTCGTCAATAGCCACCCGCAACATCTTGTTGAGGCAGGCCAATTGATCCCTATAACCCGCTATGAACTCGTCGTACTTGTAATCCCCACGCATGCCAATCCCATTGGGAGGGTCAATGGGTCTGCCATCCACATCAAAGATAAAGGGCCAGTGAGGCACCTGGATGTGGACAAACACAAAGACCGGCCCAGCAACCTGGGTTGCGTCTGCAACGTGGTCAAAAGCATACGTAACGCGATTTCTGCGGACATCGAAAAACGTCTCTCGAAATATATAAAGCGGTGTAAGTGTGATGAGGGCTTCTTGAAATTCAGTTATATCCCATTTCTCAGGTGGCGCCATATATATGTCAGCGTCGGTGATCTCTGTGGATCTATATCCACTCGAGAAAGCGAAAATGGAGTATCCGTACTCGCGCAACGAACGAAAGGTCCTGTTGTTTTTGATCATCACCTGCAATGGCTGTCTGTTGTCCGACTCGGCGCCCATCTGGGCCGCCAGACCATCGAGGTACATAAAGTTCAAAGAAGAGGCCAGGGAAAGCGAAGTCTGAGGGTAGTTGGCTACGCTTCTATCAGCTATGTAAAATCCCTTTCCAGTCAAGTATGATAGGAAGTCAGAGTTGTCGAACTGGTATATCTCTTCCAGCATATCTGCTCTTGCGTAGGCATCCACGATTATATAGTAAATGTCTGGCAAAGAACCCGACACTATACCCGTACTTTCTAGAGCAATATCCTGCTGCCACGAATCCTCAAATTCTGCGAGGTCGAAAACATCCTGATCGCCAGTCGCCGTTGGAGAAGAGTCGCTGGATTGGGCCGTATTTGCACCTGGTTCCGCATTGGCGCCACGGCGGGGCATCAAGTACATACTGGCTCCGCCAATCACGATATTTGCCCCAACCATCAGCACAAGCGCCAAAGCTACAATGTTCAGAAATTTTGTCATCGAACGCAAGTCAGTCTTCAGCTTTACGGTAAAATAGGAAACGGCGACAAAGAGGATCCCCCAGATTGCGAGCCAAACAAGAAGGGCGGGTTTGCCTTCGACAAGGAACTCTGCTTCATCCAAGACGTTCATCCGTTC